>OBVG01000590.1_pt1 | contig 26702 bp, 25 predicted proteins | sample 1501271 | NCBI WGS metagenome assembly OBVG01 (sample SAMEA2579934, study PRJEB22360) | human gut metagenome | biome: human gut; feature: human-associated habitat; material: faeces | place: Denmark | collected 2008/2010 | reverse complement strand
CCTGTCCGTCTGCGGCGCTGCTGCCGCTGCTGCTGCCCTGACCGCCTGCGGCGGTGCAGCTTCTTCCACTGCTGCCTCTTCTGCCGCCGCATCCAGCACCGCAGCTTCCGCTTCTTCTACGGCTGCGCTGTCCGGCAATGTCGCCACCGGCGGTTCCACCTCTATGAAGAACGTCATCGCCGCCCTGACCGAGGGCTTCGCTGAGCTCGAGCCGGATGTCACCATCAGCTATGACCCCACCGGTTCCGGCGCAGGCATCACCGGCGCTACCGATAAGACTCTGGACATCGGCCTTTCTTCCCGCGCCCTGAAGGCTGACGAGACCGGCGTCACCGGCACCATCGTAGCTCTGGACGGCATCGCCATCATCGTCAACAAGGACAGCAAGGTCGAGGACCTGACCGTTGACCAGCTCAAGCAGATGTTCACCGGCGAGATCACCAACTGGTCCGAGGTCGGCGGCGACGACGGCGAGATCGTTCTGGTGGGCCGCGAGGCTGGCTCCGGCACCCGCGATGGCTTCGAGAGCATCGTGGACGTCAAGGATTCCTGCAAGTATGCGCAGGAGCTGACGGCTACCGGCGCTGTCATCAGCGCTGTGGAGGCCAATCCTCTGGCCATTGGTTACGCTTCCCTGTCTGCCATCGGCGACACCGTCAAGGCTGTGACCGTCGGCGGCGTGGAGTGCAGCGAGGAGACCGTCAAGGACGGCAGCTATGAGGTGCAGCGTCCCTTCGTGTTCGTCACCAACGACTCCGTCACCCTCTCCGCTCAGGCTCAGGCGTTCTTCGACTTTGCTACCAGCACCGACGCTGCCGACCTCATCCGCACCGCGGGCGCTGTGCCGGTGAACGAGTAACTTTGTGAGGGGATCCCTCAGGTGTTTTTATGAAAAGATTCGAGCTGCCCCGCACCCCGGCCCAATGGCTGGAAGCTGTCATGAACGCCATCTTCTTCCTCTGCGGCATCCTCGCCGTGGGCTGCGTGGCTGTCATTACCATCTATATGTTCCTGTCGGGCCTGCCCGCCATCGGAAAGATCGGCCCGCTGAACTTCCTCTTCGGCACCGAGTGGGCCTCCACGGCGTCCGAGCCGAAGTACGGCATCCTGCCCTTCGTGCTTTCGAGCATTTACGGCACTCTGGGCGCGTCCCTCATCGGCGTGCCGGTGGGCCTGCTGACAGCAGTGTTCCTCTCGAAAGCGGCAGCTCCCGGCGTGCGCAATGTGGTCGTCACGGCGGTGGAGCTGCTGAGCGGCATCCCCAGCGTGGTGTTCGGCCTGCTGGGCATGCAGGTGCTGGTGCCTGCGGTGGCGAAGGTGTTTGGCAAGGCGTCGGGCGCCTGCCTGCTGTCGGCCATCGTGGTGCTGTCCATCATGATACTGCCCAGCATCGTGTCGGTGTCGGTGACGGCCCTCAACGCCGTGCCGCCCGAGTATGAGCAGGGCAGTCTGGCACTGGGTGCGACCGATACGGAAACGTGGTTCAAGATCAGCATCCCGGCGGCCAAGAGCGGCATTGCAGCCGGTATCGTTCTGGGCATCGGCCGCGCCATCGGCGAGGCAATGGCCGTCATGATGGTGGCCGGCAACAGCCCCAATATGCCGGACAGCCTCTTCCGCAGCGTCACCTTCCTGACCACAGCCATCGCCAAGGAGATGAGCTACGCCAGCGGCCTGCAGAAGCAGGCGCTGTTCAGCATCGCGCTGGTGCTCTTCATCTTCATCATGGTCATCAATGTGCTGCTCAACGCTGTGCTGAAGGGAGGAAACAGGGATGAAAAGTGACTTCTCTCCCTCCCGCCGCACATGGAACGTCATCATGACCGCGCTGGTCTGGGCGGCGGCAGTGCTGGTCATCGCCCTCACGGTGGGCGTCATCGGGCTGGTACTGGTGCGGGGCATCCCCAACATCAGCTGGGAATTCCTTTCCACCACCGCCAGCGTCCTCAAAGGCACCGACGGCATCCTGCCCGCCATCCTCAACACGTTATATGTCATCCTGCTCACCCTGCTCATCGTCCTTCCGCTGGGCGTGGGCGCGGCAGTTTACCTCACGGAGTACGCCTCCAACCGGAAGCTCATTGAGGTCATCGAGTTCACGAATGAGACGCTGGCGGGCATCCCCAGCATCATCTACGGCCTCGTGGGCATGCTGGTCTTCGCCCAGACCATGGGCTTCAAGACCTGCCTGCTCTCCGGCAGCCTGACGCTGGTGGTCATGAACCTGCCCACCATCATCCGTACCACGCAGGAGTCCCTCAAAACGGTGCCGCAGGGCTACCGGGAGGGCGCTCTGGGCCTCGGCGCGGGCAAGTGGCACATCATCCGCACCATCGTGCTGCCCTGCAGCATCGACGGCATCGTCACCGGCTGCATCCTGGCCGTGGGCCGTATCGTGGGTGAGAGCGCGGCCCTGCTCTTCACCGCCGGCGCGGCGGAAGTCATTGCGGGCAGCATCGCCAAGGCTTACACATCCAACGGCGCGACCCTCTCCGTCCTGCTCTATCTGCGGGCCTTCGAGGACGGCGACTTCGCCTCCGCCTGGGGCATCGGCGCAGTGCTGCTGGTCCTGGTGCTCCTCATCGACCTCGCAGCCCGTCTGGCAAAAACAAAGCTCAAACAGAAACAGTAAGGGGTATTTTATGGATAACAATATGCCGGTCATCTCGGCAAAAGATCTGAACCTCTGGTACGGCGACTTCAAGGCCCTCAAGGGCATCTCGCTGGACGTGGGCGAACGGGAGATCACTGCCCTCATCGGCCCCTCGGGCTGCGGCAAATCCACCTTCCTCAAGACCCTGAACCGGATGAACGACCTTGTGCCGAACGTCCGCATCGAGGGCGACGTCCGGCTCCGGGGCGAGGATATTTTCTCAAAGGAGATGCAGCTGACCGACCTGCGCCGCCGCGTGGGCATGGTCTTCCAGAAGGCGAACCCCTTCCCCATGAGCATCTACGACAATATTACTTACGGCCCCAGGCTCCACGGCGTCCGCAATAAGGCGGAGCTGGATGAGCTGGTGGAAAGCTCCCTGCGGGGCGCTGCCCTCTGGGACGAGGTGAAAGACCGCCTGAAAAAGAGCGCGCTGGGCCTCTCCGGCGGCCAGCAGCAGCGCCTGTGCATCGCCCGGGCTCTGGCTGTCAAGCCCGAAGTCCTGCTGATGGACGAGCCCACCAGCGCCCTCGACCCCGGCTCCACCATGAAGGTGGAAGAGCTGATGAGCGAGCTGAAAAAGAACTACACCGTGGTCATCGTCACCCACAACATGCAGCAGGCGGCCCGTATCAGCGACCGCACGGCCTTTTTCCTGCTGGGTGAGCTGGTGGAGTGCGGCCCCACGGGCGAAATTTTCAGCACCCCGAAGGATAAGCGCACCGAGGACTACATCTCGGGCCGCTTCGGTTAAAAAGGAGGGTTTGCGATATGAGCACACGCACACAGTACGAAGCCGACCTCGCGGCCCTGAAGGGTTCGCTGGCCAGGATGGGCCAGCTCTCTGCCGACGCGGTGGAAGATGCGCTGGAAGCCCTCTGCACGGCGGACGCCGAGGCAGCAAAGGGCATCATCAAGGGCGACACCGAGGTCAACCGGATGGAGCGGGACATCGAGCACCGCTGCATGACCCTGCTGCTGCGTCAGCAGCCGGTGGCAGGGGATCTGCGCTTTATCTCTGCTGCCATGAAGGTGGTGACAGACGTGGAGCGCATCGGGGACCATGCCGCCGACATCGCGGAGATCGTCCCCCATCTGGCCGGCGTCCGCAAGGCGGGCGACCCCGCCGTGAGCAGGAGCATTGAGATGGGCCGCAAAGCCCACAAGATGCTGCAGGACGCCATGAGCGCCTTTGCGGCGGAAGATGAGGCGGCGGCAAAAGCCGTCATCGACGCCGACGACGCGGTGGACTACGACTTCAACACCATCAAGCGGATGCTGGCGGCGGAGATCGCCGCCGACCCCGGCAAGGTGGACGCCGCACTGGATGTGCTGATGGTCATCAAGTACCTCGAGCGCATCGGCGACCACGCCGTGAACATCGCCGAGTGGGTGGAGTTCCTGCGCACGGGCCGGTATCACCACGAGAAGATGTTCTGAGTTCTGTTTTCCTCTTCTTCTTTTCCTGAAAAGCTGCTGCCCCACGTGGGCGGCAGCTTTTGCTTTGTCGGAACCCCGTCTGAAAAATTTTGGGGTTTTTTCTTGTCTTATGCAATTTCCGGCCCGGATGCGCCGTATTATAAGCAGAAGCCTCCCAACAGAGGGACGCTTATGAGACCTGAGCGCGGCCCGGCTCCGACATCCCCCATGTCCCCGGCTGCGCCGCAACGGAGGATACCTATGAGCATCAAGAAATTCCCGCTGGAAGCCTACGGCGCGGCCGTCAGCCGCGAAGAGCTGGTGCAGGCGGCTTTGGATGAGATCACCAAGAATTACCGTGAGGCCAGCCTCTCCAATGTGGCCCGCAGCTACGGCGTCTCTCTGGCCTATGTCAGCGAGTGCGTCCGGGCGCAGACAGGCCGTACTTACAAGGAATTGCTCCAGAAGCACCGGATGGAGACTGCCGCCCGCCTGCTGCGCCGCAGCGACTGGAACATCCAGCAGATCATCACCTACGTCGGCTACGAGAACACCAGCTATTTCTACCGCCTGTTCCACGAGCGGTACGGCCAGAGCCCCCGTGAGTACCGCCAGAGCCGCGCGGCCCGCACCCGCACACCGGCCTGACCTTTGAGCACACCGCGAAAAAAGACGTCCCGTGTCAGCGGGACGTCTTTTGATGTCTTAAGATGGAAAAACGATGCAGAGTGTGTTACAATAAAAGCCGGACCTGAAAAAATGAGGGAGTGCGCTGCGGCGCATAGAAAGAGAAGGTGGGAATGGAATGTTTCGTGGAGCACGGCGCTCTGATCTGGAGCAAATTTTAGAGATCTATGCCCATGCCCGGAAAGCAATGGCGGATTCGGGCAACCCGACCCAGTGGGGCGACAGCTATCCGCCGCAGGAGATGCTGGAAGAAGACATCGACTCCAACCGGCTGTTCGTCTATACGGTGAAAGGCCGTCTCGAGGCGGCGTTTGCCTTCATCCTCGGACCGGACCCCACCTACGCGAAAATCGAAGACGGCCAGTGGCTCAACGATGAGGTGCCTTACGGCACCATCCACCGGCTGGCCTCGGCGGGCGGCCGCAGGGGCGTGGCGTCTGAGGTCATCGCATGGTGCCTCGAGCACTGCGAGAGCCTGCGGGCCGACACCCACGCCGACAACAAGATCATGCAGCATCTTCTCGAGAAGAACGGTTTTGCCCGCCGCGGCATCATCCATGTGGAAGACGGCACGCCCCGCGTCGCCTACCAGAAGCTGTCGGCCACCGTACACATGCAGGAAGAATAAGGAGGGACTGGCATGAAGATCACACAGGTAAAGCTGGGCCGCATCTCGACCCCGCTCCGCGTCCCCTTCAAGACAGCGCTGCGCACCGTGAGCAGCGTGGAGGACGTCATCGTTGAGCTGCACACCGACACCGGCGCGGTGGGATACGGTGAGGCACCTCCCACCGGCGTCATCACCGGCGACACCACCGGTGCCATCATCGGCGCCATCCGCGACCACATCGCCCCGGCCATCCTGGGCCGCGATCTCGACGAATTCGAGGATCTGACCGCCGCCGTGCAGAAGGCCCTCGTCCACAACACCAGCGCCAAGGCTGCCGTGGATATGGCCCTGTGGGACCTGCTGGGCCAGAAGTACAGCGCCCCGGTCTACCGGATGCTGGGCGGCGCGCGCAGCAATATCGTGACGGACATCACCATCAGCGTCAACCCGCCCGAGGAGATGGCCCGGGACGCCCGCACCGCCATCCAGCGCGGTTATGACTGCCTGAAGGTCAAGGTGGGCATCGACCCGGAGCTGGACGTGGCCCGTCTGGCCGCCGTCCGCGAGGCCGTGGGCAAGGACGTCAAGCTCCGCATCGACGCCAATCAGGCGTGGAATGCAAAGCAGGCTGTCCGCATCCTCGACCAGATGCAGGAGAAGGGCCTGGACATCGAGTTCGTCGAGCAGCCTGTGCCTGCGGCTGACCTTGAGGGGATGCAGTACGTCACCCGCCACGCCAGCGTGCCGGTGCTGGCCGATGAGAGCGTGTTCAGCCCGGCGGACGCCCTGCGCATCATGCAGACCGGCGCAGCCGACTTTGTGAACATCAAGCTGATGAAGTGCGGCGGCATCACCAACGCCCTCCGCATCGCCTCGGCGGCGGAGGTCTACGGCGTGGAGTGCATGATCGGCTGTATGCTGGAAGCTAAGATCTCGGTCAACGCAGCCGTGGAGCTGGCCTGCGCCAAGAAGATCATCACCAAAGTGGACCTGGACGGCCCGGTGCTCTGCAGCGAGGACCACATCCTCGGCGGCGCGGTCTTCGACGAGAAGAATATCACCGTCTCGGATGCGCCCGGCATGGGCATCCAGGGTTTCGTCCCCGGCAAAGTGACCTATCTGGACGACTGAAAAATCAGAAAAAATAAATAAGAATGACTATCCCCCGGCAGACAAACTCTGCCGGGGAATTTTTCTGCCCTGAGCGGTGAAATATTTTAGCTATGTATTTCTGTGGCGCACAGATAAGGCGGCGCGGAGGAGGGGCAAAAACGAAAAATCTGCCGAAGCAGCCCGAAAAATCCACTGAAAACCTTTGACTTTTCTTCCGTGTGTGCTATAATAACAGCTGTCTTTGGGTAAGAGACAGGAAAAGTGTGCGTCGAGGACGCACAAATGCAGAGGAGTGTTCTATATGATGAATGGTGCAAAAGCCATTGTGAAGAAGTACAATGAGGTCAGCCTTATCCTTCGCATCGTCGTCGGTCTGGTCATCGGCGCGGTGCTGGCGCTTGCGGTGCCGGGTGCAGGCTGGGTCGGCGAGCTGGGCAGCCTGTTCGTCGGCGCACTGAAGGGCATCGCTCCGGTGCTGGTGTTCGTCATCGTGGCGAGCGCGCTGGCACAGGGCAGCTCCAAGCTGGACCGCCGCTTCGGTACGGTCATCTGGCTGTACATGCTCACCACCTTCCTTGCGGCTGCTATCGCTTCGATCACCAGCTTCATGTTCCCTGTGTCGGTCGTTCTGGCAGACGCTGCCCAGTCGGACGTGGTGCCGCAGGGTCTGGGTGAGGTGCTGAGCACCCTGCTCACCAACTTCGTCGCCAACCCTGTCAGCTCTCTGATGAGCGGCAACTACATCGGCATCCTGTTCTGGGCCTGCATGTTCGGCCTTGCCATGAAGAATATCGGCTCTGACACCACCAAGAAGTTCCTCGCCGACACTGCCGACGCTGTGTCTCAGGTGGTGCGCTGGATCATCAATCTGGCTCCCTTCGGCATCATGGGTCTGGTGTACACCAATGTGGCCGGTAACGGTCTGGCCATCTTTACCCAGTACGGCAAGCTGCTGGCCCTGCTGGTGGGTACCATGCTCTTCATGGCGCTCATCGTTTCGCCCTTTATCATCTTCCTCTATCTGCGCTGCAACCCGTATCCGCTGGTGTTCCGCTGCCTGAAGGAGTCCGGCCTGACCGCTTTCTTCACCCGCAGCTCTGCGGCCAACATCCCCGTCAACATGGCCCTGTGCGAGAAGCTGGGCCTCGATAAGGAGATGTATTCCGTCTCCATCCCTCTGGGCGCTACCATCAATATGGATGGTGCGGCTATCACCATCACCATCATGACGCTGGCTGCGGCCAACACGCTGGGCATCCCCGTGACCCTGCCCGCCGCCGTCGTCCTGAGCGCCATGTCCGCTCTGGGTGCCTGCGGCGCTTCCGGCGTGGCCGGCGGCTCTCTGCTGCTCATCCCCATGGCCTGCTCCCTCTTTGGCATCTCCAACGATGTGGCCATGCAGATGGTCGGTGTCGGCTTCATCATCGGCGTGATCCAGGACTCTGTGGAGACTGCGCTGAACTCCGCCGGCGACGTGGAGTTCGCCGCGACCGCCGAGTATCATCAGTGGCTCAAGCAGGGCAAGCCCCTGCCGGACTTCCTGAAGTAATTGCCTTCCTTCTTTCTTCGTGTATGTTCATAACGCAGAGCGAAAGCCCTGAAAAAAGACCAGCATTGCATCCGCAACGCTGGTCTTTTTTGCGTGTGTAAGGGATCAGAAGAAGAACCCGAAAATCAGGCGAAGCTTAGAACGGGAAAAGGTCCTTGACCTTGTTCCATACCGCTTTCAGGCCGGAGCCGGAAGCGGAGAAAACGCCGTTGGTCGTCAGCTGGATATCGCTGAAGGTGACATTTGCATTGCGTGCCACATAGAAGCCGACATAGATGTAATCGGAATCAATGGCGGTCAGTGCGTAGTCGAAGCCTGTGGAAGCCGTCTCGTTGTCGCCGTAGATCAGAGTGAAACCGTCTGCCGTGCCGATGAGCTTCAGGTCAACGGTGTCGCCTGCACCGTACTTGACAGTCGCAGCCGGGCCGTCGTACAACTCACCGCTCTTGCGGCCGAAGCAGTTGATCGCACCCTGATTCCGGGTGCCGACGGCGACATAATCGCCGATGGGGTCGGAGATGCTGGTATCAACATACATCTCATCACGGGCCATCAGGCCGAAGGAGACCTGATTGTTTTTTGCCAGTGAGTTGACGGTGGCCTTTGCGGTCAGAGTGAAGTTGGTGCCTGCAGGCAGCTTGACGTAGTACATCATCAGGCCGTCCACCGTGGACGCGATCTTACCGCGGTTGTTGGTGACGCCGAGGGTGATGTTCTGGCCGTCAACTGTTGCGGTGAAATCGCCGCCGGAGATTTTATCATTGCCGCCGACATTGCCGAAGACGGAACCATTCCAGACGGTGCCGTTGGCGTCGGTAAAGGCCGGCCAGAGCGTGCTGTTCTCGGTGGGAGAGACATAGCTGGAAGGAACGTAATCCGGGTTTGCGGCATCGCCGTAGAACTGCTTGTAGGTGGGCTTTTCCTTGTGTTTGCTGTACGCGCCCAGCGGCGTGTCGATGGTGAGCTGGTCGATGAGCCATGCGTTCAGCTTTGCACCATAGCTGTTGGTGTGGGTCAAGTCAAGACCGGTGGGAACCAGATTGCCCTTTTGGCCTTCTTTTGCGCCGGTAAAGCTGTGGGTGTACTGAGCCTTTTTGCCCATCGTGATGTTCTCGTTGATGGTGGCATCGGTCAGATCCACGCAGATGAGGTGCAGCTCGCTGCACATATCACGGATGGCCTGTGCGTAATAGCCGCCCTCATAGACGGTGTCGCCAATGGTGACGGTCTGGGTCTTGTGGCCGGAAGCACTGTCGTAGCTGGCCTTGGTGTTCTCGTTCGTCAGGCGCGCAATAGGCGTGCAGACGACCGGGATGACACCGCGCTCCAGAGCAGGCTGGATGTAGTTGACATAGAGGCTGTTGGCAAAGGAGCCTTCGGTTTTGTAGTCGCCGTTGGGGTTGGTGTAACGGGCAGGCTCGGTCTTCTCGTCATTGTGGCCGAAGCCGATGATGAGGAACTTGTCGCCGGAAGCGTCGCCCAGAGCCGGAACGGTATCGGAACCGTTCATCAGGGTATTGTAGCTGCTCATGCCGGTAAAGTCCTTGCTGGACGCACCGGAGACAGCCAGATTGTAGACATCTGCGTTGAAGTAGTTCGCAATCTCCTCACCGTAGCCTTCACGCGGCAGATAATAGCTGTCGTCGAAAGCGGAAACGGTGGAGTCGCCGACGACCCAGATGGTCGCCTTGGCCGCCTCGGGCTGACCCCATGCGGAACCGCGTGCGCCTGCATCGGTGGCGGCCAGACCCTCAGCGGTCAGCAGGAGCAGGCCGTGCATATTGATGCTGCCGTCTGCGTTCCGGGTCGGAGCAACGGAGGTGTCGAGGCTCTCAAACCAGCTCTCCTTCACCGTGACGGTGTTGGTGGATTTGTTGTGGCTGGTCTGGGTTTCGGAATCCCAGTAGAAGTTGTTCGGGCCGTAGACAGCGGTGCTGCTCTGGCTCTGGAGGGCCAGCTGCTCCTTGCCGTCGGTACCCTTGCGGAAGGAGATGACACCGTCGGCGGCATAGTCGGTCACAGCGGACTTGTTGCCGGTGTAGAGCGCGACGTTATAGCCCTCGTTGTTGTAGGAAGTGGAGCTGTAGACCTTGACGTCCGGGCAGGAGTTGGAGTCGATGCCCTTGGCGGCGTTGTCGTAGGAGATGGAGTTGAGGAGCTTGTGGTTGCCGGGCAGATTGGTGCCGCCCATCTTGAAGCCGTTGCCGTTGCCTGCCGCGATGGTGACAGCAACATTGCTGAAGCTCAGGTTGCCGTCGTCGTCACAGGTGACGGTCGGGAACTGGAGCGACTGCTTCTTGACCGGCTCTGCAGCCAGCATCAGATAACCGTTCTTGTAGGCGACGCAGTTCTGGATGGTGACCGCGCCGATGGAACCGGTTGCAGCCTTTGCGAAGAGATCCCAGCCGTCATCGGCGTTGTAAGCAGCGATGCAGCCGTCGAAGACGTTGCCCTCGCCGGTGGTCAGTTTGGCGGCAAAGCCGTCGGCGTCTTCCATCGCGCGGTCTGCGTTGTTCATGGAGGTGCAGTTCTTGATGGTGTTGTGGCTGGGCCACAGAGCCTTGTTATCAGTGGACAGGCCGGAGACCTGCAGGCCGGTGTTGCCGTTGTTGTAGAAATTCATCTGCTCGAGGACGCAGTAGCTGCCGGCCAGCTGCATACCCTTCGCGCCGTCTGCGGTGTTGGTGATGTTGATCTTGCTGATGTTCCAGTAATTGCCCCAGACACTGAAACCAGTGCCGACGCCGCCGAAGTCCAGCGTTGCGTACTTGCCGTCAGCAGTCGTCATGGTGATGGGAGCTTCTGCGGTGCCGTCGCGGCCGCGCTCGACTTTCAGCTCACCGGTCAGATGGTAGGTGCCGCTTTCCAGCTGGATGGTCTGGCCTGCTGCGGCGTAGTTCAGCGCGGTCTGAATGTCAACTGCGTCTTCCGCACGGGTGCCATTGTTAGCTGCGCTGCCGTCCGGGGTGACGACGATGATGCCGTTCGCGCCCAGAGTACGGAGCGAAACCTTCTTCTCGATAGCAGCGGAATCGTAGCTGCTCAGCTTTTCGTACGCGCTGATGGCGTAGTTTTTGTCCGGGGTGAACTTGACCTTAAAGGTGGTATCGCCGGTCACGGCGTAGCTCTTGGAGAAGGGCTCACCTGCCTTGATGTCCACATTTTTGTCCACGACCACACCGTTTGCGGAGACGGTCGCTTTGCCGTCGGCGTTGGCCTTGAACACCAGTTCATAGCTGTCACCGGTGCAGGTGGCAGGGCTGGTGATCTGGTAAACGGGGGCAACATAGCTGGTAGGCTGGAGCGTCCACTCGGAAGCGTTCCACGTGCTCGTGGTGTAGGTGATGTTGGAGAAGGTCACGTTCATGCCGCGCGCCGCCGCAAAGCCCAGATAAGCTTTGTTGGCTTCCTGCACGGTCATGGGGTCGTCCAGCTCTGCGTACTTGGAGACGCTGGAAGCGGTGCTGTCCTTCGCCGAGATGTACAAGGTCGAAGAGCCGACGACGTCGCCGGTCGAGCCGTCGGCGTTGATGGCGTACTGGGTGGCGACGTAGCTGTTGCTGGTCTTGGCAAGGCTCACACGGTAGGTGTCGCCCTGCTTGATGGCCTGCGAGCTGAACGCCGCACGATTCGACTTGACGTCGTTGGAAGCAGCCGTCTCGTTGGAGATGATGCCGGTGTAGCTGCGGACGCCCACAGCGTCTTTGATCTCAACACCGTCCAGAGGGAGCTTGGTGCCGACGACAGAAATTTGATTCGAGAAATAGCTGCCGGAGCCGCTGATGCTGTCGCGCACCATGAGGGCAAATCCCTCCTGACCGTCCGGAGCCGGGTTCACATAATCGATGGTGACATCGGCCTGCAGATAGAAGTTCTGGGTGGTCGGGTCGATGGTGGTGTAGTAGAAGGACAGGCCGTCTGCCGGGGAGTCCGCGACGAACTTGCCGCCCTTCTTGTCGATGGTGCCATCATCTTTGATGGTGCAGGAGTTGAGGGTGACCTTGCCGTTGATGTCCGCGCCATCTGCGATGGTGTTGACTCCTGCTGCAGTGGAGGTGCCGAAGGCTTTGAACTGCCAGTCGCCCGATGCGGAGGAAGACCCCTCCGCAAACGCGGCCAGCGGTGTCATGCCTAGAAGCATCGCGCCTGCCAGCAGTCCGGCCACGGTGCGCCGGATGCTTTGCTTTGCGTTTCTCATAGAAACTCTCCTTTTCCTGCCGCCCTGCCGGAAAGCGCAATCTCCCCGTTGCGGTTGCGACACAATGTTGTATTCTAGTTTACATGATTCCTGCAACTTTACAAGATTTAATTGAAGATCGCGGGCAATTTCGGCGTTTGAAATAAACTTTTTAGGATTTTTTTGGAAGAAACGCCGAAATACGTCAGGGAGAAAGCAAACGAAAAACCTCTCCGTCATGGCTTCGCAATGCCACATCTCCTACGGAGGAGAGGCTTTGACAGAGAGAAAAACTTTCTCTTTTTGCCAGAGGCTCCCCCTATCAGGGGAACTGGCGAGCGTAAGCTCGACTGAGAGGCTTGATGACAGCAATTCAACTTTTTAATGCAACAGCAACAGCGTTGAATTGCATATCGAAAAGATGTTGTTTGGATGCTGCACCAATTTCTTGACTTGCGATAAAGGCAGCGAGAACCTGTTACTCCAGCACCTTGGCTTTCTGCAGAGCGGTGACGATGAGAGGGATGAGCACCAGCTGTGCGATGATGCCCGGCACAGCGGTGAAGAGCGCGCCGGACAGGAAGGCCGAGAACGGGAAGCTGGAGCCGGACAGGCCCGCCAGCACGAAGCGGACTGCGCCCCAGACGAGGCGGCCGGCCACCATGGCCGCCGCGAGGGTGGCGTAGGTCATGGGCAGGGTGTGCTTCACCCGGCGGTAGAGCCAGCCGGACACGGCGCCGTAAGCTGCCAGCTCAAAAGCCATCGAAATGGCGATGGGGAACATCGGGGGCATCCCGAAGAGCACCGAGCGGAGCAGCGGGGCCGCGAAGCCCACAGCCAGACCCCACGGCCCGCCCAGCACGAAGCCGCAGAGCAGGATGGGGAAATGCATCGGGCAGAGCATATTGCCTACCTGCGGCAGATGGCCCGTCACCATGGGCAGCACGAAGGCCAGCGCCAGAAAGAGTGCGGCCAGCACGACATTGCGGGCCGGAGAAGCGTTTTTGGTTTTCATCTGTTTCCTCCTGTGACTGCGCCGCAGAAAAACAGAAAAAAGAGGCCTGCCAGTCGGCTTGCAAGCCAACGGCAGACCCCTTCATGGCGTCTGTTTCAAAAATGCGGCGGCTGAAAATAGTGTAGGGCGGGCTTCGGCCCGCAGGCCCGGCTTCCTGCCGGAAATCGTGAAAATTATAGCAGAGTGCCGCAGGATTTGTCAAGACAGCCCCGGACGGGCTGCAAATTGACCAAAAAAGAAAGAGTTTGGAGCAGTTTTTGACCGCCTGTGTACATTTTGCTGTAAGAAGCTTGACCTTTTTGCACAGAATAGATAATATAAACTTGAATTATAGCGCAATGGGGCGGCGGGAGCTGTGCCTTGCGCGGCTGTATACTTGCAACTTCTGAGGTTCATACGGGAGGACCATCATGACAAATGCAGAAAAGCTTACCCTTGCCAAGCACGCCTGTCACATCCGCATGGGCGTGATCGAGGGAACTCACAGCGCCAAGTGCGGCCATCCGGGCGGCAGTCTGGACATCGCCGAGGTGCTGTCTTATCTCTACTTCGTGGATATGAACATCGACCCCAAGGAGCCGAAAAAACCGGACCGCGACCGCTTCGTGCTGTCCAAGGGCCATGCGGCTCCGGCACTTTACGCCACGCTGGCCGAGCGCGGGTTCTTCCCGGTGGAAGACCTCAAGACCCTGCGCAAGATCGGCAGCTACCTGCAGGGCCACCCCAACATGAATGAGACTCCGGGCGTGGATATGTCCACCGGCAGTCTGGGTCAGGGCGTGTCTGCCGCCTGCGGCATGGCTCTGGGCGCAAAGCACAGCGGCAAGCCCATCAATGTCTACACCATCCTCGGTGACGGTGAGGTGGAAGAGGGCGAGTGCTGGGAGGCTTTCATGTTCGCCGCCCACTATAAGCTCTCCAACCTCTGCGTCATGCTGGACCGCAACCACCTCCAGATCGACGGCGCCACCGAGACGGTCATGAACAGCGCTCCGCTGGAAGAAAAGCTCAATGCGTTCAACTTCAACGTCCTGACCATCAACGGCCACGACTACGACCAGATCGAGTCCGCCATCAAGGCGTTCCACGCCGAGAACGACAAGCCCACCTGCATCATTCTGGACACCGTCAAGGGTACCGGCGTCTCCTTTATGACTAACTCTGTGGATTGGCACGGCAAAGGCCCCAACGACGAGGAGTACGCTGCGGCCATGCAGGAGCTGAACGCAGCCTACGCCGCGCTGGAACAGGAGGACAAGTAAGATGGCAGATGTGAAAATGATCGCTACCCGCGAGAGCTACGGCAATACTCTGAAAGCACTGGCCGCTGAGGGCCGCGACAATCTGGTGGTACTGGACGCCGACCTCGCTGCCGCTACCAAGACCGGTGTGTTCCGCAAGGCTCACCCGGACCGCCACTTCGACTGCGGCATCGCCGAGGCCAACATGATGGGCGTCGCCGCCGGCCTGTCCACCATGGGCTATGTTCCCTTCGTGTCCAGCTTTGCGATGTTCGCTGCGGGCCGTGCCTTTGAGCAGATCCGCAACTCCGTGGCCTACCCCCACCTGAACGTGAAGATCGGCGCTACCCACGGCGGCATCTCCGTCGGTGAGGACGGCGCTTCCCACCAGTGCTGCGAGGACTTCGCCCTCATGCGTAGCCTGCCCGGCATGACCATCATCTGCCCCGCCGACGACGTGGAAGCACGCGCTGCTGTCCGCGCCGCCTACGAGATGCAGGGTCCTGTCTACCTTCGCTTTGGCCGTCTGGCGGTTCCTGTGTTCCACGACGAGGCCAACTATCACTTCGAGATCGGCAAGGGCGAGCAGCTCACCGAGGGCAGTGATATTGCCATCGTGGCTACCGGCCTGATGGTCAACGAGGCCCGCAAGGCCGCCGAGACCCTGGCCGCCGAGGGCATCCACGCCCGCGTCATCAACATCCACACCATCAAGCCTCTGGATGAGGACATCATCCTCAAGGCTGCCAGGGAGTGCGGCAAGATCGTCACCGCCGAGGAGCACAACGTCATCGGCGGTCTGGGCGAGGCTGTCTGCTCCCTGCTCAGCGAGAAGCTGCCCACCCCTGTCCGCCGCGTCGGCGTGCAGGACAGGTTCGGCTGCTCCGGCCCCGCATGGGACCTGCTGAAGGAGTATGGTCTGGACGCTGCCACCATCTGCAAGACCGCAAAGGAAATGCTGGGCAAGTAAGCTCTCTCTCTGAAATAACGAACGCCGCTGTGCATTGGCAGGTGTGCGTAAGACAGTATTGTGCTGAAATCAACAAAGCGGCACGAAACCGCATGGAGCTGATCGTGCCGGAGCTGGCGAAGCGAAACGGCGTGACCGAACAGCTGAAAGCTGAAAACCAAATGGAATGGGTACGGCAGACGAACGCTTGCACGGCGCAGGCAGAAGCTATCGTGAAGTTTGAATTGATTTATGATTGATACCGAGACCGCCCGAGCCAAACATATTCGGGCGGTCTTATCCTAACGGTAGATTTCTTCATAATTTTCTAGTATAATTTATTGAAAAAGCACGAGACAAATCGGAATTTACAGAAGCGAGCATAGTATATGAGTGAATGGTTTACCGTCGAAAAAATTGATTCCCAAACATTTGCGATTAGTGAGTATAAGCACTGGGAAGAAACACACTGCTATCTGTTATGTGGTGAGGAAAGTGCAGTTCTCATTGATACCGGGTTGGGTGTTTCAAATATTAGAGAAATCGTAGACAGCTTAACGAAGTTGCCTGTTATGGTGGTTACAACCCATATTCACTGGGATCACATCGGCGGGCATAAATATTTTGATAATATCGCCGTACATGAAAAGGAAAAGAATTGGCTATCCGTCAGGTTTCCCATACCGATGCAGGTTGTTAAGGATAATCTGGCAAAAATTCCTTGTAATTTTCCGCCAGAGTTTGATATTAACGCTTATCAGGTTTTTCAGGGAGAGCCGCAAAAAATTCTGCACGATGGCGATTTATTGGATTTAGGTGGACGAGTTATTCAGGTAATTCACACGCCGGGCCACTCTCCCGGACACTGTTGTTTTTACGAGCAGGGACGAAAATACCTGTATTCCGGCGATTTGGTCTACAAGGGATGCCTTTATGCCTTTTATCCAACCACCGACCCGCAGCTTTTCTATCAGTCTGTAAAGCAGGTGCAGAAATTCAAAATAGAAAGGATTATGCCTGGTCATCACGAGCTGAATATTCCTGTTTCATTGATAAACACAATCGAAGCTGGATTTGCGCAATTGGAGAGAAACGGACAACTCAAACAAGGAAACGGACTGTTTGAGTTCGGAGAATTTCAAATTCAAATCTGATTGACAACTTATGATTTGTCGAAGAGAGAAGCAAACGAAAAATCCCTTTAGGAACGAAAGGACGCACTTCTATACTCTCGATCGAGAGTATAGAAGTGCGTCCTGCGGAGCTTCATTCTCCGTCAGCAGGAGAAAACTGCTTGACCGAGAATGGTTGCGTTACTTCGTTCCGTCAAGGTGGCTACACCCCCTTGCGCCGCTAAAGCGGCTATCCTCTGTGGACTTGTCGTCCGTAAACGGTTTTGGCAAACCGTTTACCGCCAGCAAGTTTGAAGATTAGACATAAACAAATCCTCCGTATGATCTGAACCATACGGAGGATTTACTGTTTTATGACCACCCGGATATTGCACGGCGGCGTTTTTGCATCTCACAGAGCTTTTATCAGCTTTTCCCTCTCGGCGTACACCTCGGCGAAGACTTTGCGCAGGGTGCATATCTCGGGGCGGGGGTCATCCCGCAGGGTCAGCAGGCGGGTGTCCGGGAGGGACAGATGCAGCGGGATGTGCCACCCGGCAGGGAAGGCCGGGTATATCATCGGGCAGAGGAACATCCCCCGCCCGGCCAGAAGCTCGGCGTAGACCGATTCGTAGTTTTCCACCATCCGCCAGACCGGTGTGGAATAGGGCATCCCCGGCCTGTACGTCGCCGGCAACATCCAGGGCAACCGCTTTGCCACCGAGTATCCCATCGGCCTGAAGGGCGTCAGCCACTCCATGGCCATGTACTACGGCTACGTCGCCGGCAAGAACGCCCTGAAGGACATCTGAGCCTGAAATCGCAAAATAATTTCCAGAGCCCGGAGCAGAAAATGCCTGCCCCGGGCTTTTTATGTGACTTGCTCACGGAAAAACGCCGGAGTTTGGGGTATACTGTCCCTGTCAGATGAAAAAACGCTCTTTATGGAGGGAAACGATATGGCAGTCATCACCATCACGAAAGAAAACTTTGAGACCGAGGTGCTGAAGAGCGCTCAGCCCGTCCTGCTCGATTTCTGGGCCGCCTGGTGCGGCCCCTGCCGGATGCTGAGCCCCGTCGTGGACGAGGTGGCCGAGGAGCGCACCGACGTCAAGGTGGGCAAGGTCAATGTGGACGAGCAGCCCGAGCTGGCCGCCGAGTTCGGCGTCATGAGCATCCCCGCCCTGCTGCTGTTCGAGAACGGTAAGCTGGTTCGTCAGGCCGTCGGCGCACGTCCCAAGAACGGCGTGCTGGAACTGCTGGGCTGAGAATAAAACGGCGAGGAGCCGCTGCACGGAAAACGCTGTGCGGCGGCTCCTTTTTTGCGCTCCCATCATCTCAAAGCGGGCTTTCGTGAAATCATTTCGCCTTTCTGTACAAACACACAGAAAAATCGTATCATAAAAATGAAAACACGGTCACTTTCACGCTTTACAACTTTACCTAGATAAAGTAAAATGACCTTATCATAAGACAAAAGCGCCCGGGAAAAGGCGGGGCGCAGGGGCCGGGGCGGGCATTTTCCACCAGAAGCTGCTCACCATCCGGGAGCTAAAGGAATACTTAAACGAAAATGGCGTGGAAATGCGGCTCTGAGCCCTTGCGTTTGCCCGCCGAATACGCTAAACTATAGCTGTCCCCCTGCGGGGAAGGAGAAACATTATGGACCTGAAATTTGACGAAAAGGGCCTCATCCCTGCCATCGTGCAGGACCACTACACCAAAGAGGTGCTGACCCTCGCCTACATGAACGCCGAGACGCTGGCGCTGACCATCGCGGAGGGCCGGACGGTGTTCTGGAGCCGCAGCCGTCAGGAGATCTGGCGCAAGGGCGAGACCAGCGGCAACGTCCAGCGTGTGGTGTCCATCACCGCCGACTGCGACGCCGACGCGCTGGTGGTGGAGGTCGTCAAGAGCGGCCCCGCCTGCCACACCGGTGCCGAGAGCTGCTTTTTCAACGAAGTGTATGTTTCCCCGGAGCTGAAGCAGTTCAGCTGGCAGGGGCTGTATGACCTCATCAAGGGCCGCAAGACCAGCCCCAAAGAGGGCAGCTACACCACCTATCTCTTCGAGAAGGGCAAAGAAAAGATCCTCAAGAAGGTGGGCGAGGAGTGTACTGAGGTCATCATCGCGGGCGAAAAGGAAGACAAGGCCGAGACGGTCTACGAGATCAGCGATCTGGCATACCATGTGCTGGTGCTGATGGTGCAGGCCGGCATCACGGTGGAGGACATCACCCGCGAGCTGGAAAAACGACACGTTATCGACCACAAGGTCAAACAGGAAAGGATGCAGTGATTCACTATGGCAGATTATAAGAAGTCCAGTGTCCATTGTCACTCGACGATGTGCGACGGCAAAAACACCTTGCAGGAGATGGCCTCCGCTGCGTGTGCGAAGGGGCTGACCACACTGGGCTTCACGGGCCATAGCTATACCCAGCGCGACCGTGAATACTGCATGAGCCCCAGCCGCACGGCCCAGTACAAGGCCACCATCGCCAAGCTCAAGACCGAGTACAAGGGCAAGGTGGACATCCTCTGCGGCATCGAGTGGGACCTGCTGAGCGAGGACAAGCGCACCGGCTACGACTACTGGATCGGCTCTGCGCACCACCTCTACGGCAAGAACACCGGCAAGTACTACGAGATCGACTTCCGTCCCCAGGATCTCCACGACTGCATCTACGACGACTTCGACGGCGACCCTCTGGCCGCTGTGGAGGCATACTTCGCCGAGGTGGAGAAGGTGGCGGCCATGGGCCCCGACATCCTCGCCCACATCGACCTCATCAAGAAGCTGAACGCTGCCGGTGAGTTCTTCGACGAGGAGTCGCCCCGCTATAAGGCCGCAGCCCTCAAGGCGCTGAATGCGGCCAAAGAGCACGGCTGCCTGCTGGAAGTGAACACCGGCGGCGTCTACCGCGGCTACCGCAAGGACTTCTACCCCGGCGCATGGCTTCTGGGCGAGTGGCAGAAGATGGGCGGCAAGGTCATCATCACCTCCGATGCCCACGATGTGGGCAGCCTGACCTTCGGCTTCGACGAGGCTGCTGCCGCCGTCAAGGCCGCAGGCTTCAAGAGTGTGGAAGTGCTGACCATCAACGGCTTCGAGACGCAGGAGCTGTAAAATCAGATGAAATGCTTAAAGGGAGCTGTTGCACACAACAGCTCCCTTTTGTGGGCAAAAAGGAGAAGCCTATGACCCAGTCCCCTGCGAAAAAATCATTCTTCAACCGGAACGTCGATTTGATGAACGGCCCCATCTTCAAGAGCCTGTTCGTCTTTATGCTGCCCATTCTGGTGTCGTGCCTCTTCCAGCAGCTCTATAATACCGTGGACACCATGATCGTCGGCAATGTGCTGGGCGATACCGCCCTTGCCGCCATTGGCGCCTGCGGGGCCATCTACGAGCTTCTGGTCGGATTTGGCATCGGTATCGGCAACGGCCTCGCCATCGTCGCAGCGCGCGCCTACGGGGCCGGAGACGAGGATCAGCTCAAACAGACCGTGGCGGGCTCCATCGTCATCGGCATCATCGCGTCGGCGGTCATCACGCTGGCGGGTGCGGCGGGCCTGCATCCGCTGCTGGAGCTGCTGGACACCCCGGCGGAAATTTTAGAGGACGCCTACGGCTATATCATCATCATCGACCTCGGCGTCATCGTCATGTTTGCCTATAACCTCTGCGCCGGCCTGCTGCGGGCCATCGGCAACAGCTTCATGCCGCTGGTCTTCCTCATCCTCTCGTCGGTGCTCAACGTCATCCTCGACCTCTGGTTCATCGCCGTGCTGGGCATGGGTGTGGCCGGTGCCGGTGTGGCGACGGTCATCTCTCAGGGCGTGTCGGTGGCACTCTGCATCCTGTATGTCTTCCGCAGCGCCCGGCTGCTCCTGCCCGGGAAAAAGCACTTCCATGTGGAGAGCCGCCTCTATTGGGAGCTGTTCAGCCAGAGCATCTCCATGGGCCTCATGAGCAGCATCGTCTCGGCGGGTTCTGTCGTTTTGCAGTACGGCATCAACGGCCTCGGTACCCTGGTCATCGCGGGCCACACCGCGGCCCGGAAGCTCTTCGCGTTCACGGATATGCCCCTGTCGGCGATGGCCTCTGCCTGCTCGACCTACGTCTCCCAGAACTACGGCGCGAACCATCCCGACCGCGTCCGCCGCGGAATGCGGGACATCTATCTCTACAGTGTCGTGGCGGCCGTGGCTGCTGTCCTGCTCATGGCGGCAGGTGCGGAGTGGATGGTAAAGCTGGTGTCCGGCTCTTCGGAGCCGGTGGTGCTGGAAAACGGCGCACGGTATCTGGTCTGGAACGCACCCTTCTACGCCGTGCTGGGAATGCTGCTCTCCACCCGCTACGCTCTGCAGAGCATGGGCGAGAAGGTGCTGCCTCTGCTGTCCAGCGTCATCGAGTTTCTGGGCAAGATCGTCTTCGTCCTGCTCTTCATCCCCCGCTTTGAGTATAACGCGGTCATCCTCTGCGAGCCGGTCATCTGGTGCTTCATGACCATAGAGCTGCTTATCGCATACCGGCATGATTCCTTCGTGTTTCCGAAGATGAAAAAATAAAAACAACGAGGCCTTGCGTTCGCAAAGCCTTGTTGTTTTTTGTCAGAAAATATGTTATCATGAAACTGCCGCTTTTGGCGGCGGGGCGCTGTGCCACAAACGCAGGCGGCTTTCTCCTTACCGGCACCTGAGTGCGCCGGGCAAGGCGATTTTCTTGGATTCTCGCTCCCCTGCACGCTCAAGGGCGGAAAGGGGGGATGCACCATGACGTTTGAACAGGTCGTATTATTGCTTTCACTTCTCGGTGGAGCAATTTTTGTGACGTTTCAAATCACATGGACTGTTTCTCACAGTAATGATAAAGACAAGAAAAAATGACCGCCTGACTCTCTACATCTGTGCGGTCATTTTTTCTTGATCCACTAAGGTAAGGAGCAAGCCGTTTGCAGGCCAGCGCCTTTCTTATTTGTAGTATAATCATTTTTTAAATGGCTGTCAAGGGCAATAAAATGCCTTTGACGGCTCTTTTTTATAATAGAACTCCCCGCCATGCAGCTGCGCGGCGGGGAGAAAGAGGGAGGAGGATTTCAGATTCAGAGGGCCGAATAGCCGAAGCTGTTCACCAGCGCGTCGATGGGCTGGCCGGCCTTGCACATGGGGCAGTCGCGGCTGTCGAAGCTGGCGTAGTCGGGCAGGCTGGAGGGGTCGAAGATGGAGGCGACCGGGATGCCCAGACACTGGTGGGTGGTGGCGAAGATGGCCGACAGGCCCGCCACGGTGCCGCCGTAGTAGTTGACCGCCTCGATGGCCGCCTGCACGGTGTAGCCGGTGGTGATGGAGGCCGACAGGATGAGGACGTGCTTGCCCCTGACCATCGGGGCGAGATTGTCGCGGAGGATGATCTGGCTGCCGCTGGTGTACTCGGGGGTGATGACGTAGATGGTCTGGTGGGCATTCATGTTGGCAAAGCCGTCCTTGGTCAGCTCGTTGGCCAGACAGGTGCCGATGACCTGTGTGCCGTCCAGACAGAGCACGGTGTCCACGATGGTGCTGTGCTGATAGGCAGCCACCAGCTCCTTGGCGACAGCCTTCGCCTCCGAGAGGCGGGCTTTCTGGGTGGTGACGTCGATGTAGTAGTTGATGTGGCTGTGGCTGGTGGCGAAGTGGCCCTTTGCCACGCGCAGGAACAGACTGCTCTTGTTGGTGGGAAGCTTTACCATATTGATCATAACTGCACACTCCTGTTCTTGTGAAATCAGGCAGGACGCCCATCCCGAAAAACAAAACCGCGCGGCGGCACATCTGTCCGGCCGCTGCGCTCCCCCGGTTGGGATGCTCTTATTGTAGCAGGAAAAGCACCTTATGCACAAGACACAAAACCACTAAAAATCTTCGCTTGCGTTTTGGCAGAATGACGGAAAAATGCAAACAAAAACGCCCAAGGCGTGAGCCTTGGGCGCAGAGTGCGGAAAATAGATTATTCAAGGACGATGCCGCTGGGAGTGCCGGGCTTGGCAACCATCTTCCAAGTGCAGAAAGCACGGGTGTAGCCGCTGTTGCCGCTGCTGGCCTGAATGCGGGGCCAGTACATGAACTCGACCTTGTCACCGGCAACGATATTAAGGGGATTGCTCGCATTACCCTTGACGGTAATGGTGAAATCCTCTGCGTCATCTTTCTCAGCCAGCTTAAAGTTGGGCTTATCGACCGTAACATAACCCGAGTCGGCATAATTCGTTTTCTTGCCGTCGTGGATGACAGTGAGCTGGAAGCAGCCGGCTGCAACATACAGAGGAACCTTTTTGGTGGTACACTTGATGTTCAACTTGCAGGTAAAAGTACCATTAGTGTTGTTGGCATCGGGATTGAATTTGGGAGCATTAGCGCCATCGTACATCCTGAAAGTACCCATCAGCTTCAGGGTGCTGCCGATTTTACCGGTCTTCTGATACTCATCCTCACCACAGCCAACGAGCAGGCTGGAACCAGCCACAGCCACGGCAGCGGCGGCGCTGTACTTCAGGAAAGAGCGGCGGTTGAATTCTAAGGACATGATCGTTCCTCCTTTATGTAGAAACACAGAAATCATTGTACTGCCCCGAAGGGCGTCTTGCCTATACAATAGGCGAAAAATCAGCAGATGTCAATGCTTTTCACAAAAATTTTGTGGGGAAGCTCTGCCCTTTATGACGGAATTTCGTCTCGGAAAAATGCCTCAGGCCTTCGTCAGGTCAGAAGAGCTCAGAGAGAAGGTAAGGCTCTTGTTTGCCACGAAGGTCGGGGTGAAGGTGACGCTCAGCTTCTGCCAGCCGGTGGGGACGCAGCAGATCAGCTGGATGTAGCCTGCGCCCTGCGGGGGCAGATTGGTGGACTCGGAGAAGCTCTGAGCGGCGGCATTATAGAGCTGGATGTAAGCGCCGACCTCGGCCTCAGCGCCGTCGCAGACAGCGGTGAAATCGGTGGTGGAGGCAGCCAGAGCGTGGAAGTACTGACGGGCGACATCGAGCTTGGTAGCCTCATCGTTCAGCGGATAGGCGGCATCCAGTTCGGCGAGGTTCTGTGCGCCGATGTTGAAGGTGGTCGCGCCGGAGCGGTTCACAGCGGTGACGAGCACAGCGACATACTCGTGATTGGGCAGGTCGGGGGTGTTGGCCATGGTAAAGACGCTGGTGAGCTGGACGCCCAGATTGTTCCAGTTGCTGACCTTGTCGCCGACCTTGACTTCGATGGCGTTGCTGGTGCTGGAGCCGCAGCCGCCCAGCATGGCAGCAGCGCCCAGAGCTGCTGCGGAGGCACCGGTACACTTGAGGAAGGTGCGGCGGGAAATTTTATTGGACATGGATGTGTCCCTCCTTGAATTCGCTTTATGATGAAGTGCGATGAAAATGCTCTGCTTTGTTTATAACATCTTTTGCACGCAGATGCAAGCAAAAAACGGCAGAATTTACACTAGTTTCACAGAGACTTAAGTGCGGTCCTCTCCGGTCAGCTCCCGGGCGCGGGTCTCGCTGGTCTTGACCAGATTGAGCAGGCTGGGAGTATACAGCGGGTATTCCCGGGTCAGGCTCTCGGTGGTCATGGCGAGGCAGGACGGGTCGGCCAAGCCCTCGCCGCCGGGCAGCGCTTCGCCGGCCAGCAGGGCCTCCACATTGGCCTGAGCCGAGTGCATCACAGCGTCGGAGTAGCCGGGCCAGCGCCGGGCGTCCACGCTGAACATGCTGGAGGCATTGTGGGACTCGGCGGAGTAGAGCAGACGGAACATCTTGGCCACGGCGGTCATCAGGTAGGCGCTCACCTCGGTGGTCAGGGCCTTGCTGTGGCAATCGCCTATCTTGGCGTAGAGCACGTTCAGGCTGTTGGAGATGAGCTTTTTGTTCATCGTGGGCAGGACGCTGCCGTGGTAGATGTTGTCCTTCATCTTGTCGGGGTTGGGGATGTCCTCTGCCGAGAGCATCATGCCGTTGCGCTCTGCCGAGCGGCCCAGCAGATAGTCGCAGGAGACATTGTAATAGTCTGCCACCCGTACCACAAAATCCAGGCCGCACTCCCGGATTCCTTTTTCGTAGTGGGAAAGCAGGGCCTGCGAAACGCCCAGATCCTCTGCCGCCTGTTTCTGGGTGATGCCGCGCTCCTTGCGCAGCAGTTTGATGATGCGATTGAATTCCATGATATTTGGCTCCTCAGATAAAAATAGGACTTCCTTGATTTTTGGTTTACAGCACGTTGATTATACACAATGGAAAACGACTTGTAAAGCGAAAAAGTGACGGTTTTTCCGCCGGAATTTCGGTGTTTTTGTCAAAGGGGTTGCTCTTTCTACCATATCTATGTTAAAATAAACCTTACCGGCATATATTTAGTGTCTGATGGTGCCGGAAAAATCAGCAGAAAAGCAAGATTTGTGCGAATCAGCACAGGAATAGATAGCTCATACGAGGTGTTTTTGCATGAAAACCTTTAAGCTCCATCTCATCCGCCACGGCCTGACTTCCGGCAACTTACAGGGCCTTTACATCGGCAGCGGCACGGACATCCCCCTGTGTGACGAGGGCCGCGCCCAGCTGGCCGAGCTGAAAGAGCGGTTCGAGTATCCGCAGGTGGATACCGTATTTTCTTCCCCGCTCATGCGCGCCGTGGAGACGGCCAACATCCTGTTCCCCAATGCGGCCCACCAGTTCTCGGTGCATGACCTGCGGGAGGCCGGTTTCGGCGTCTTTGAGAACCATCCCGTCAAGGAGCTGGTGAAGAACGAGGACTTCAAGAAGTGGATCACCCCGGGCTCCGGCTTCGTGCCGGAGGGCGCAGAGCCCACGGAGCAGTTCCACGCCCGCTGCTCGGAGACGCTGCTCAAGCTGTTCGAGTATATGATCCGGATGGATGTCACCGAGGCCGCCTGCGTGACCCACGGCGGCGTCATCATGAGCATGCTGAGCCAGCGCGCCCTCCCCTCCCGCCACCCCGAGCAGTGGATGGCCGACCCCGGCTGCGGCTACACCGTTCAGACCGACGTCCAGCTCTGGATGCGCGACCGTCTGGTGGAGGCCATCGACATCGTCCCCTTCGGCTATGCCGACACCCTGCGGGGTCAGGCCGAAGCCGAGGAGAATGAGGCATTCGAATAAGACTGTGTTCATTGCCGTCCGGTGCGATTTTTGCCGCCGGGCGGCATTTTTGTGCTCTTTTGGTACAAAATCGGCAAAGAAAACGCAAAACCTGCGGCAGAACGCGTTCAAACCCTTGACAGGGGGCAAAGAAACCGATACTCTATAAAGTGAATGATTTTTCTCGCTGCAAGGAGGAGTCCCCGATGTCTCAGTCTCTTTCCCGCCGGTCGTTCCTGAAATGCGCCGGTTCGGGCGCGGTCAGTCTGGCTGCTGCCCTGCTCACAGGCGTTTCGGCGGCTGCGGCACAGCCCCGTGTGATGGGCCAGCCTGCCCTGCTGGACGGCAAGGCGGCGGTGGAGCTGCTGGGCTATGCGCCCGCGCCCGGGCTGGGCGGCGTGTTGGTCTACCTCTCGGTGGAGAACCTCTCGGCCCGCACCCTGCCGGTGGGCGCAAGCTACCTCCACAGCCGGGATGTCTCGACCCTGAAGGAGCTTTACAGTCTGGACAGCGGCGTGACCGCCCGCTGCGGGGGCGAGAGCGTCCCCTGCGGCAGCTTTGCGGCACCGCTCTACGCGGAGAACGCTGCCGATGCCTCGGCCTTTACGCTCAACCTCGCCGCCGGGCGGGGCGCGATGCTCCATTGCTTCTGCGCTGTCCCGGAGGATTGGGAGGCGCTGGAGCTGAGCTATCGCCCCGCCTTTGCCGCCGGACAGCCGGTGGAGTTCGTGGTGCGCCGGGATGCCGACGCAGTCCGCCTCGGACCGGTGCCGGCGACGCCGGCGGAAGTCGGAAGCGTAGTGGATTTATAAACGGCTTCGCGCGCCGGTGGCGCGGGGGTAGAGCGCTTTTACGCTGGGCTAAGTTCTCTTTTGCGCACCAAAAGAGAACCAGAAATGGTTCTCGCGCCTGTGCGCGGGGGAGAGCGCTTTTTCATTAAGGCTGATTGTTCTCTTTTGATGTCAAAAGAGAACCAGAAAACCACCAGCGATTTCGACGCGCTGGACCCACGAGAAAGGGGCTGCTCGCCCCTTTCAGACCCCAAAGGGGTTGTCGAAGCCC
>OBVG01000556.1_pt1 | contig 29008 bp, 25 predicted proteins | sample 1501271 | NCBI WGS metagenome assembly OBVG01 (sample SAMEA2579934, study PRJEB22360) | human gut metagenome | biome: human gut; feature: human-associated habitat; material: faeces | place: Denmark | collected 2008/2010 | reverse complement strand
CCTTTCTGGTGATCGTAGCATTACGCAAATCAAATTTCTTTTTCTTCAAAGAAGACTTTTTCAATGTAAACTTAACATCTTTTGTCGAATAAGAAGAAACGGTAACATTGTATCTGCTTGTTTTATACGTACCAATCGTTTTTCCACTGGCATCTTTCACAACAATGTTGACATCCTTCAATGCGGTAATATAGTCTGTCGTATTATTGACAATTCTAGCTGTCATAACAAGATTTCCAGACTTATCAAAAGAAGCTTTATAAACTTCCATCACACATTTATTGTAATCCACATCGCTACTGCTTAACTTTACGGATGAAAATTTATTTTCCTTTACGGTTACCTTACAGGTCAGATTCTCTCCATCTTCTGTCACAGCATAAACCGTTGTTTTTCCAGCTTTGACGCCGGTTACTTTACCATTCTTATCTACTTTGGCAATTTTGGAATCTTTAGACTTCCATGCTTTTACCTTTGCTCCGGTAACAGAAAGCTTCTTGGTGTATCCTTTGGTAACAACCGCATTGGCATTGCTGATCTTTGCACCACCATTGTACTGATACATGTATAAAAGATATTTTGTACTCTGTGAAAATGTAATTCCGTAATAGTAATCCCCGGCATCCACATTTGGAACAGGATCTACAAAATAATACACACCTTCTTCATACTCCCAGCTGGTAGAAGATGATGATATCTGATAAGGGTTATCTGCCCGCTGTACTTTATTTCCCACACTGTCGTATACCGTAATTGTCATATCGACAGGTGCTTCTGTCACGATCTGTGCAACAAATCCATAACTTTTGGTCAGAGAAAACGGTGTCTTTACTTCTGTTCCTGCTGTCGCCTGTTCTGTCTGTGTAGGTGCAATAATTGTAGTAAACTTCTCTGCTGCCTCAACTTCTGTTGTGCCAACACATACCGTTGTGAACACCAGCACCAGTGCCAGCATAAAAGTTACAATTCTTCTGGTTCCATTTGTTTTCATAATTCTTTCCCTTTCTATCTATATATTACGCAACTATTATAGTATCACATACGAAAAGGAAAAGTACAAGTCGTTCTTTCTTCCTATTTTAACAGTCTTTGACGAGATCTTTAACCACTTCTCCCGCAATAATCAGTCCTACCACCGACGGCACAAATGCCACACTTCCCGGAATCGCCCGGCGCTCCGTACACTTGTGCTTTGCTCCCGGCGGACAGATGCAGTTTGAGCGGCAGCTAATTGCCATATCCTCTACCGGTTTGATCGGTTCTTCCTTAGAATACACAACCTTTAATTTCTTTACGCCCCGTTTCTTTAACTCTCTGCGCATAACTTTTGCTAATGGACATACACTGGTCTTGTAAATATCTGCCACTTCAAATTTGCTTGCATCTAACTTATTTCCAGCCCCCATACTGCTGATAATCGGAATGTTCATCTCTTTTGCTTTCATCACCAGCGCAATTTTTGCAGTGACCGTATCTACCGCGTCCACAATATAATCATATTCTTCAAAAGGAAAGTCCTTTGCATTTTCCGGCAGAAAAAAACAGTCATGGATCTCCACTTTCACATCGGGATTGATTTCGAGCATGCGCTCTTTCATAACTTCTGTTTTATATTTCCCAACCGTCTTTCTTGTTGCGATAATCTGACGGTTTAAATTTGTCAGACATACTTTATCATCGTCAATCAGATCGAATGCGCCTACGCCTGTCCGGACCAGTGCTTCACAGACGTATCCTCCCACGCCGCCGATTCCAAACACTGCCACACGGGCATTTTTCAACCGGTCCATCGCTTCTTTTCCGAGCAGTAACTCCGTTCTAGAAAACTGTGTTAACATATATGAACTCCTTTTATCCCATTTTTCCTATCGCAATACATTATATTATGGGAAGCTTTAAACTGCAAGCCTGTATACTTTTTATTTCTTATGAACGAAAAAAAGCGGCCTATCTTCCGACAAACCGCCTTTTTCAACTATTCAGAACCCGCCAATTGAAATCCGCGCATACACTTAATGGCCCCAATATCTTCCATTGCGTTTACCATGCGGTAAACGGTTGCAACGCCGATTTTTGGATCTACCTTTGATGCCTTGAAATAGATTTCCTTACAGCAGGAACAATCTTCCTCAAGGATAATATCCAGCAGCATCAGCCGCTGCTTGGTAATCCTACAGCCTGATTCCTTCAGTTTTTGAATAATCATTTCTCTCTGCATCATTTGGCATCTCTTCTTTTTCTATTTTGCTGACACAGTTTTCTTTGCGTCAAAGTTTAATGTGTTACTCTCCTTATAAGGACGGAACAGCAGATAAATAAATCCGATGATCAGTAAGAATGCTACAACGGTACCAACACCGAATGTACCAACTGTGATCAGTGTACCGATCTGGTAGATACACAGGGAAACAATGTAAGCTAAGATACACTGATATCCGATCGCAAACCAGAACCACTTCACGTTGTTCATCTCACGCTTGATCGCACCCATAGCTGCGAAACATGGAGCACATAACAGGTTGAATACCAGGAAACCATAAGCGGCAACCGGAGTCATAACCAAAGACAGTGACTTCCAGATTTCGGAACCATCTTCTGCAACTTCTGCAAAACCGAATAACTGTCCGAACGTAGCTACAACGTTCTCTTTTGCGATCAGACCGGATACAGCAGCAACTGCCATCTTCCAGCCGTTACCAGCCTTGGTCCAGCCAAGTGGTGCGAAGATCCATGCGATTGCAGAACCAATTTTTGCAAGAACACATTCTGCCTGGGCAGCCTCAAGAGCAGCACCCTCTAATCCGTCGAAATCAAGCATTCCAAAGGTTCCGTTGCTCCATCCGAAGTTCATTAAGAACCATAAAACAATTGTTGATAACAGGATAATTGTACCTGCTTTCTTGATGAAAGACCATCCACGCTCCCACATGCTGCGGAGTACGTTTCCAACGGTTGGCCAGTGATATGCAGGAAGCTCCATAACGAATGGTGCAGGTTCTCCTGCGAACATCTTTGTTTTCTTTAAGATAATACCGGAACAGATAATTGCTGCAACACCTACAAAGTAAGCACTCCATGCAACCCATCCGGAATTATGGAAGAATGCACCTGCGATCAAAGCAATAATCGGAAGCTTTGCTCCACAAGGTACGAATGTTGTTGTCATGATTGTCATCTTGCGGTCACGGTCGTTCTCGATCGTACGGGAAGCCATAACACCAGGAACACCGCATCCACTACCAATCAGCATTGGGATGAATGATTTTCCGGATAATCCGAATTTACGGAAAATACGGTCCATGATAAATGCGATACGTGACATATATCCACAGGACTCAAGGAATGCCAGGAAAATGAACAGTACCAGCATCTGTGGTACGAATCCAAGTACAGCACCCACACCGGAGATGATACCATCTACGACAAGTCCTGTCAGCCAGCCGGCACAGTGAATGTTCTCAAGTAAGGTTCTTGCTCCCGGAACAATCCACTCGGCAAACAATGTATCATTTGTCCAGTCGGTAAGGAATCCACCAACTGTTGTGATAGATACATAATATACGATAAACATAACCAATGCAAAAATCGGAAGTGCAAAAAAACGGTTCGTAACAAAACGGTCAATCTTATCCGAAGTGGAAAGTTTCTCACCCTTCTTTGCTTTTGTAAGACACTCTCCAATGATGGAAGAAATGTATACATAACGCTCATTGGTAATGATTGACTCGGTATCATCATCAAAATGATTCTCAAGTTCCTTGATCTCTGCAGATACATCTGGCATCAGACTTAAGAGTTCAGAAATCTTATCGTCTTTTTCCAGAAGTTTGATTGCGAAAAACCGCTTCTGTTCCTGTGGAATATCCGAGCTGATCTTATCCTCTACCTTTGCAATGATATCCTCAACCTCTGATGCGAACGCATGTGCAGGTGTGACTTTCTTCTTCTGCTGTGCGAGAGCAACGGCCTTTTCTGCTGCCTTTGTAATTCCTGTTCCTTTCAGAGCGGAAATCTCAACAACTTCGCAGCCCAGTTTCTGGCTCAGCTTATCGATATGTATCACATCACCATTCTTGGCAACGATATCCATCATGTTTACTGCCATGATTACCGGGATACCAAGTTCCATGATCTGTGTAGAAAGATATAAGTTACGCTCAATATTTGTACCGTCCACAATATTGATGATTGCATCCGGTCTGTCTGCAACAAGATAATTTCTTGCTACCACTTCCTCCAGAGTGTATGGGGAAAGAGAATAAATACCCGGAAGATCCATGATGGTAACATCTTTATGACCCTTCAGACGTCCTTCCTTTTTTTCTACTGTTACACCCGGCCAGTTACCAACAAACTGATTGGAACCGGTCAATGCATTGAACAATGTCGTTTTTCCGCAGTTTGGATTTCCTGCCAATGCAATTTTCACTGCCATAATTCTCCTCTTTTCTGTGCTGGCGCACTTTTGTTTTATCAGCCTTGCTAAAATTTGAAATCGCTAGTTTCTGTAAGCACCTGCTAGTTTTTGTAAGTCGCTACTAACCTTATGGTAAAAAAAATTACTCTACCTGGATCATTTCAGCATCTGCTTTACGCAGGGACAGTTCATACCCTCTGACCGTAACTTCCACCGGATCTCCGAGTGGGGCTACTTTACGGACATAAATCTCTACGCCCTTGGTAATTCCCATGTCCATGATACGACGTTTTACAGGTCCTTCGCCTGTCAGTTTTGTAGCTTTGACAGTCTCGCCAACTTTTGCATCTTTTAATGTCTTCATCGCTGTTCCCTTTCTAAATCATTATTTTATTTGCCATATCCTTACCGATAGCAACACGCGCTTCTTTCACATTCACAATCATGTTTCCATCCGTTTCAGATATCACAGCCACTTTTCCCCCGACAACAAAACCAAGATTCTCAAGATGGCGTCTTGTTTCTTCTTTTCCACCGATCTTTTTGATCTCATTCTCTTCTCCTGCTTTGCACATTGTTAAAGGCATCATAAAAACATCCTCCTGCTTTCCGCCGCGTGCAAGCGACTTTATTGAGAATCATTTCCATCTCTTACGTCAGTTAGTATATGCTAACGGCCATAAGTTGTCAATAACAAAATAATATTTTTTCAGCTTATCCGACATTTTTTTCTTAAATAATCAGGTACCAGCACACAAAATTTCTCCGTTATTAAGCGTTTGCAAGTGCTTTCCCAAGTGCCTTGCACTGTTCCATTGCATCTGCATCCGGAGCCTCCTGACAGATGACACCTTCCCCTCCTACGATCGTTGCACCGGCTCCGCTCATACGTGCTTCCCAGTCACGCATCCACTGTCCGTCCCCCCATCCGTAGGAACCAAACAGTCCGATCTTCTTTCCGGAAGCAAATCCTTCCACGTCTGCAACAAACGGCTCCATCTCACTCTCTTCGAGTACTTCTGCTCCCATGGCAGGACATCCTAATGCAAATACACCCTCTCCCTTTAACTCGTCAATGTTCATATCGCTGACAAATACAGCTTCCGCCTCTTTGCCTGCCTCTTTGATTCCTTCCACGATGGCATTTGCCATGCTCTCTGTGTTTCCACCCTGTGTCCAAAATACAACTGAAATCTTACTCATTTTAAATTCTCCTTTTCTTTTTATAATGTTATGATGCATATTGACAGTCACAATCAACCAGCTGCCAGATTTCCGTATTGCTGCAAATCGCAATAATCTCTTCAATGCGCATTCCATATGACAAAAGCTGGATCAGTTTTTCCCTGGAATGTTCATATTTCTGAAACAGCCGGATTTTTTCATGCGGTCTGTCATATACTTTCCAGTAACCCGAATACAAATAGTTTTTCCCCTGATTGTGGATGAATCCTTTTACATCCTCCGGCGGATATCCAAGCAAAAGTCCCATCTCATGCGGAAAAACTTTCTTTTCTTTCAAATACTGCTGATAATGTGTGCGAAACACCGGCAGCACCTGTTTTAAGTCTGTGTCGATATAACCGATCTCATGTAACAACGCAAGCACACTTTCCCCGGAAAAAAATTTTTCCAGGCGCTCCCTGTGATACAGGAACACGGTAATCTTCCCCGCATGAATTCCCAGCGGATAAATCGTCAGTTCACTTTCTTTAAAAATATCTTTCATCCGCTGGTAATCCTGTTTTTTGATATTCAGCAGATTCGATTCTTTCAGTCCGGTGATCAGCGGTGCACACTGAAATGCTATCTGAAGTTCGATCTCATCGCCACGCAGTTTACGCATGATCTCCCATATTTCTCTGCTCAAGTCCGTCGCCCCTTCCCAAAGTTAGTTATCTCTAACTAATAGAAAGAATACACGAAAAAACAGGCTCCCGTCAAGAGCCTGCATTGATATTTTTTATCAATTATATTTTATTTTGTGTATACCGCACCAGAGCATCCCTGTAAATAGCGCCCAGCCGGCTCGGAAGAACCTTTTTGTGCGTCACGGTACCGATATGCATATCCCCCTGTGCTTCCAACGGAACGGCAACAATATTCTCTCCGTTTAATTCCTCGTCAATCACCCCGCTGCAGACCGTATAACCATTCAGACCAATCAGCAGATTAAACAGGGTTGCCCGGTCTCTGACACGGATATTCTTCGGCCGGTCCACGGTACTGAATATCTCCTCGGAGAAATAAAAAGAATTGTGTTCCCCCTGTTCAAAAGAAAGATACGGATACGGCTCCAGTTCTTCGATTGTCACAGACTTTTTGCCCGCAAGCGGATTTTTCGTGCTCACAAAAATATGCGGTTTTGCCACAAAAAGCTCGGTAAACACAAGGTCATGTTCCTTGATCAGTTTCTCAAGTACGGTACGGTTAAAATCGTTCAGATAAAGAATTCCGATCTCGCTTTTCATCTGCGCGACGTCCTCTATGATTTCATACGTCTGGGTTTCCCGCAGACAGAAATCATACTTTTCGCTTCCATACTGCTCGATCAGTTCCACAAATGCATTGACTGCAAACGAATAATGCTGGGTGGAAACACTAAATTCCTGTTTCCGCCCAGCTTTTTTCTTGTATGTTTCCTCCAGCAGTGCCGCCTGTTCCAGAACCTGTCTGGCATACCCTAAAAAAGTCTCCCCCTCTTTGGATATGACAATTCCGCGGTTTGTCCGTTCAAAAATGGTAATCCCCATCTCTTTTTCCAGTTCCCTGACTGCCTTTGTCAGACTCGGCTGGGAAATAAATAATTTCTTTGCCGCATCACTGATCGTTCCGGTCTGTGCAACGGTCGTAACATATTTCAACTGCTGTAAGGTCATAAAGCATCCTCCTATAAGATGTCAATATACTCTCCGTTTAATGCTTTATTCATGCTGCGGACAGCGCAGAATTTACCGCACATGGAACAGGTATCCTCCTGTTCCGGTGCCCGGTCCGCACGAATGGCTTTGGCGGTCTCCGGGTCCATGGCACATGCCCACTGTGCTTCCCAGTCCAGTACTCTTCTGGCATCCGCCATCTTATTGTCCATCTCCATGGCTCCCGGTACATGCTTTGCGATATCTGCCGCGTGCGCTGCAATCTTTGATGCCATAATTCCCTGCTTTACATCGTCCACATTCGGAAGTGCCAGATGCTCAGCTGGTGTCACATAGCAGAGGAATGCCGCACCGTTGGCAGCAGCGATCGCACCACCGATGGCAGAAGTGATATGATCATATCCCGGCGCAATATCGGTCACCAGAGGTCCTAATACATAAAACGGTGCACCCATGCAGATGGTCTGCTGGATCTTCATATTTGCAGCAATCTGATCCATCGGCATATGTCCCGGTCCCTCCACCATAACCTGGACATCCTTTTCCCATGCACGTTTGGTCAGTTCTCCCAGACGGACAAGTTCCTCAATCTGACAGACATCCGAAGCATCTGCAAGACATCCCGGACGACAGGCATCTCCCAGTGAGATTGTCACATCATATTCCCGGCAGATGTCAAGAATTTCATCATAATATTCATAAAACGGATTTTCTTCCCCGGTCATTGTCATCCACGCAAATACTAAAGAACCGCCACGGGATACAATGTTCATCTTCCGCTTGTGGTTTTTGATCTGATCGATGGTTTTTCTGGTAATGCCACAGTGCAGGGTAACAAAATCCACACCATCCTCTGCATGCAGACGTACAACATCAATAAAATCTTTTGCCGTGAGTGTTGCCAGGTCTCTCTGATAGTGTATCACAGAATCGTATACCGGTACAGTTCCAATCATCGCCGGACATTCCGAAGTCAGTTTTCTCCGGAATCCGGTAGTATCTCCATGGGAAGACAGATCCATGATTGCGTCCGCTCCCATATCCACCGCTGCCATAACTTTCTGCATTTCAATATCATAATCTTTCCAGTCTCTGGATACTCCAAGATTGACATTGATTTTGGTCCGGAGCATGGAGCCCACACCCTGCGGGTCCAGACATTTATGGTTTTTATTTGCGCAGATGGCAACCTTTCCGGCTGCCACCAGAGGCATCAACTCTTCCACACGCATGTGTTCCTTCTGTGCAACTTTCTTTAATTCTTCTGTTACAATTCCTTTTCTTGCAGCTTCCATCTGCGTTTTGTATTCTCTCATTGGTTTCTCCCTTCCTTGTATAAAATAAAAAAACACACGTATAATGCTTATACGTGTGTGGTAACTTTCATTTTTCCCTACGTTGGCATTATCCAAATCAGGTTACAGGTCAAAGCAATACAGCTTACTCTCAGCCTTCTTTTTGAAAGCCCCCTTTTTCTTATTTTAAATATAGTTCATTATTATACAATCCATGGATGCTGTCAAGATTTTCCCTGTAAGTTCCGATAAAAATACATAAATTTGCCAGGAAGTAGATTGTCATTTTCTGTGTTTTACGCTATGATGAAATTATTAGGCAAATTTACAGGAACCTCTTATTACGGAGAATACATGTCATGAAAAAACCTGATTTAACCAAATACAAAACTACAAGCACGCTTTATCTGCTTATTCTTATTATTGCAGCTGTTGCCCTGATCTTCGGATGGCGGTGTACCTCAAGCAGTCTCAGCAACCGCAGTGCGGATCTGCACATCCGGACGCTCCCGTCCCGGTGTGTTAAGGTATCCAAAACAACTACTGTTTACCGGATTTCCGATGTCCGATGGACCAAAAAGGCTTCTACCCTGATGTTTTACAGCCAGCATCAGACCGTGGTTGTGGAAGTAGACGGAAAGCTGCTTTATACGCGCAGCCTCAAAACGGACAGTATTCTGCATACAACCGGACGTAATTGTGAAATGGTCTCTGTCCCGGAAAATACACGCAGCATCCTCGTCACACTCACCAACTGCAACCTGGACAAACAGGTGTCTGATCCGGTTTTCTATCAGGGCGATGGTGTCCATATGTTTCGCCATGAACTTTTAAAAGCAGGGATCCCCATGCTCCTCGGCATTATGAACGTTGTACTTGGCATTCTGATGCTCATCTACTGGCTGTTTGTGCATCATTGGGCATATGTGAGCAAATCCATGCTGTATCTGGGAATTCTTACAACGGATCTTGGTGCATGGTTCTGCCTGGAAACAAGCTCTTCCATTCTTCTGTCACAGAACCCGGTGTTCCATTCCTATGTGACCCGCATGCTTCTTCTGCTGCTGCCCATTCCTTTTATGATGTTCGTCCGGCATTATTTAAAAGCAAGGGACCGGTATCTTTGCCGGATTTTTGTCTGGCTGGATGTGGCAGAGATTGCAGTTGTTTTATTCCTGCAGCTTATGGATATCCGTGACCTGACGCAGACACTCTGGATGACCCATGTCATGATCGGCCTTGCAGTTTTATATTTTATCTATACCATCTGCAACAAATTTTATCACCACACGACGACACATGCCCTGTGGATCTGTACCATAGGGATCATTATTCTGATCGGTGCTCTTTTTTCCGACATGTACAATTATTATCAGGGGTCGCAGGACATCGAAATTGTCGGTCGCATCGCCATGCTGCTTTTTATCGTAACCCTTGCCTGCGACACCGCATTCGTATCCCTAAAGGAAATCGATACCGGCCGTCGCGCGGCTCTCTACCGTGAACTTGCGGAAAAGGATCTCCTGACCGGCTGGTGATAAAAACCCCCACCCCCCCCCCCACAACCCGAATGCTTACCACGAAGATACCAGCCGGTGCAAAAAACTGACAAATCTTCTGTTGTTTGTATTTGACCTGAACAACCTGAAATACTACAATGATAAATTCGGACATGACTGTGGGGATCAGTATATTACGGATGCCGCACATATTCTCCGGAAAATTTTCTCCCGTCACGGAAAACTGTACCGCATCGGCGGGGATGAATTCTGTGTTTTGATTGACGACCATAATACCTGTGATATCAGCCATCTGATCTCCTGTCTGCGAAAAGAGGAGGCCGTTTACAACGCCTCCTCCCGAAACATCCATCTGCAGATTGCCTGTGGATATGCTGTCTTTGATTCACGGACAGATGCGGATCTGGATGCCCTTCAAAAGCGGGCAGATCAGAATATGTACGAAAACAAAAAACAGTTAAAAACATTTTCTTACCGCTGAGGCTTAAGCCTGCAGCGGTATTTTTGCGACATCCTTTTTTCGGAGCTTCTTTACCTCATACAACTGCTCGTCCGCAAGCGAAAGTGCATCCGCAAGACTGTGCTCATCGTCCGGCTCTAACGCACAGGCACCGATGGAAACAGTTACGTTATACGGTTTGTCACTCTGTTCATTCCGAACGGTGAATGCATCGTATAACTCCTGTAATAACAGTTCTTTTTTCTTTTCCGTCATCAGTGCACTCGCATACCCCCCCCCGCCGATTCTCGCAACAACCCCATCCCCTGTCTGCTCCTTTTGGACAATCTCTGCAAGAATTTCCGCGATGGTGTGCAGGGAATAATCCCCTTCCTCATGTCCGTACCGGTCATTGATGATTTTCAGATTGTTCATATCCGCATAAAGCACCAGAAATGTTTTTTCCGCTGCTCTTGCTTTGTTTAGCATAGGCTCCGCATATTCGAAAAATCCCCTCCGGTTACAGATCCCGGTCAGTGGATCTTTCTTTGAAAGTGTTTCCAGTTCCAGATTGTTTTCCTTTAAGACATACAGCGATTCCTCTAACTGTTTCTGAATATCCTCATTGTTTTTCAGAAGATTCAGCATCTTGACTGCTGCCGAAATCTGATTACTTAAAAATTCTCCATATTCCAGCACTTCATCGGTCAGATCACACACTAAAATTCCATACAGCATTTCATTGGCATACAGAGGAAGCGTTACCATCCATGCCCGGTCAGACATTCCCAGCCTGGAAAACTGGAAAATATTTTTTGCCTTTTTTTTCTGATGAATGGCGGGTATATTTTCTACATTTCCATGAAGTTCCCTGGCTTTCAGCAGCAGCTGCTCCGGCATCTGAAATAATTCATGATTCAGATGAATGACCGGCTCCTCATAGATGTACAAAAATGCATTATGTATCTTTAACCATTCCATTGTTGCAAGAATTTCCCCAAAACTCTGATCGGTTCCTTTTTCAAAACAAAGCAGTTTCAAAATAAAGTTTTTCATTTCGAAATTTACCCGTTTCTGCTTTCCGAACAGTTCATCGGCCCAGTGATTCATGGACTCGTACTTTTCCAGCACATCATTGCGCGCATCCACTTCTTCCTGATTTCCCCGGCAAAACGAATTCCGGATCACCAGATCGGTCGGAAGGCGCACAGAAGAGACTTTTTCTCCCTGCATCATCCGGCATAACAGTTCACATGCTTTGCTGCCAAGTTTTGACACATCCGCACGTACCGAAGAAAGTGTCGGATAAATCTGGGAACACCACTCCGTATCATCATACCCGAAAACCGAGATATCCCTTCCCGGCATAAGCCCCCGCGCCTTCAGTTCTTCATAAAATCCGGCTGCAGTTTCATCATTGACGCAAAAAACGGCTTCCAGATCCGGATTGTCATCCAGAAGTCTGGCATAGGCGCTATGCGCATTTCCCGTCAGATCCCCTTCCACATACCGTTTTTCCTGCGGTAAGATACCGTTCTTCCAGAGTGCACTCTCAAACGTAGCTTTGCGCTCCATTGCATCGGAATTTTCCTTCGGTCCGCCTACCATTCCGATTTTTGTGTAATGCAGATCCTGCACGAGATAATCGATTCCCTGCCGGATTCCACGGTCATTGTCATAACTGACATTTACATATCCTTCCAGATCAGAGGAAACCAGAACGCATGGAATTCCATCATAGTGATGCATAAATTCAACCATACGTTCTTTCGTCGTGTAACAGCCAATACAGTTTGCCGCTACGATAATCCCGTCCAGACGGCCTTTTTGTACACTCGAAAACAGGGTATCATACTGATATTCATACATAATATCCGTGTTCTGCGCGTAATCACGGTCTAAAAATTTTCCCGGAAGCACTACCATGTTGACATCCTGCTCTTTTGCTGCCTCCCTCAGACCTTTACACAAAAAACGTGTAAAATCGTCTGTGATGCCTCCGACCATCACGCCTATGGTTTTCCTTGTTTTTGTCATATCTATCCGCCCCTTAGCTCATTTCAATTAAAGTTAGCTCATTTTCTATTCTTAATAAAATTATTTTAATATAATTTTATGTTTATATCAATTATATTTTTAGCTAATTTTAGTCGGATAAATTTGTGGAATGTGATCTAAATCTCTTCACATTCTCCGGAATCCTCGATAATCCGAAGTCCGGCTGTGCTGGTAACCGGAAGAGAAAACGCAATGGTTCCCGCTTTTGTCCCGATTCCGGCTTTTTCCATGATGGATTTCATAATCGCATTTTTCTGTTCCGTTTTCGTAACAATTAATATAATTTCTTTTTCGGAAACCAGCGATACGCCGAGAAACTGTTCTGCCCGTTTCATTCCGACACCTTTCCCGTGAAAAACCGTTCCCCCGGTGGCTCCGCCTTCTTCTGCCGCACGCATCACCTGCGTATTGTATCCGTAATTGGCAATTGCAATGATCAGCTCATGTTTTGTCTCCTTCAACGTTGTCTCCTCCCCTTTCTCGAATTCCTGTTCTCCCAGCATAAATTTCAGCTGATGTTTTCCGCCAATACTGCTAAGCGGTATCAGAAAGACAATTCCCGTCCCGGGCACATCAATTTTCAGTTCCGTCTGCAATCCCTTTTTCACGGTTTTCCAGGTGGGACGTGTGACCAGACAAAAATGAATGCCTTTCTCATCCTCCTCGAGTCCGAAGTAATCCAGTACATCGCTGGCCGCTGTTCCCATGGCAAGAGAAATATTTCCAGTATCCACGTGATTTTGCTTATAAAACTTCACAAATTTCTGCATCTGTTTTCGATTGCAGATCGTAACCATCATATAGATCTCACTCATTTGTCCGCTCCTCTTTCCTGTTTTTCTATAATTCTATAATTGCATCATCCGCATACCCGGCAAACACATCCTCTGCCTGCAGGAATGGCTGTTCTGCCATTTCTTCCTTTTTATTACTCTTAATCTTATAGATCAGCCCGAGGACCTGCAGCGTAATCAGCGGAGTCATGGCAACCATCGCTACCACGCCGAAGGCATCCTTTACCACATCGCCGCCTACTGCCGTACAAGCGCCCTGTGCCAGTGGCAGCAGAAAAGTTGCCGTCATCGGACCGGATGCCACGCCTCCGGAGTCAAACGCAATCGCGGTAAAGATTTTCGGAACAAATAACGTCAGAAACAGTGCAATGGCATAGCCCGGAATTAAAAAATACATAATCGGAATTCCGGTAAGCACCCGCAGCATGGAAAGTCCGACCGAAGCAGCCACACCGACCGAAAGACTGATCTGCATCGCTTTTCCGGAAATCTCCCCATCGGTCAGTTCTTCTACCTGTTTCATCAGGACATAGACGGCCGGCTCTGCCTTGACAATGAAATATCCGATCACCATTCCGACCGGAACTAAAATCCACGGACACGGCAGTGATGCCATAACGGTTCCAAGATAGTTTCCTGCGGGAATAAATCCGACATTGGCACCGGTCAGGAAAAGTACCAGTCCGACATACGTGTAAAGCAGTCCCACACAGATTTTAATCAATGTCTTTTTATGTAGTTGAATGGAAACAAGCTGGAAAATTCCAAAAAAGAAAACGATTGGAAGCAGGGAACCTGCAATTTCTTTGAGATAATAGGGAATTTCGGATAAAAACAGCCGGCCAAGTTCCACAGAATTGAAAGCTTCCGGCACGTCCGCTGCCACATAACTTCCCTGGGCAGGATATACCAGTCCCAGGAGCAATACCGCAAGAACAGGACCGATCGAACACAGTGCAACCAGTCCGAAACTGTCGTTTTCCGCATGCTTATCATTTCGGATTGCAGAAATACCAACACCAAGTGCCATAATAAACGGAACCGTCATCGGTCCGGTCGTCACACCTCCGGAATCAAACGCCACCGCCAGAAAATTATCCGGAACAAACCTTGCGATCACAAATATCACACCATAGAACACAACTAATAACGGGGCTAACGCTATTCCAAATAAAATACGAAGCAGTGCTACAACAAGAAATGCGCCAACCCCGGCTGCCACCGAAAGAATCAGCACCATATTCGGCACCGACGGCACCTGAGCGGCAAGCACCTGCAGATCCGGTTCTGAAATGGTAATGATGACCCCGAGAAAAAAGCCCAGAAGGAGGATCACCCATAGTTTTTTGGTTTTAAGCATGCTGCCTCCTACACGTTCCCCCATAGGAGACATTGACATTTCGGCACCCATGGAAAAAAACAGCATGCCTATAATTACAAACACCGCACCGATCATAAATTCCAGCAGAATACTGGCGGACACCGGTGCCACTGTAAAACTCAGTAACAATACAATGAACAGAATCGGCAATACTGCCTGTATGGATTCTTTTGTTTTTTCTTTTCTCTTTTCCAAACAATCCCTCCTTCTTCCTGCATATTTTCATACAATTTATATATGTATGCCATATTATCATGCACTAGAAGGAAAAACCAGCAAATTCTTCCTAAGATTTGGTTAAAATATTATTTTTTAAAACCGGCATGCGGAAAATCTGTATCAGCAGAGGAATGACCATAATAAACCATACGAGTGGTTCCGCCACGATTACACCTGTGTAGCCAAACCACGGAACGAGTGTTGCTGCAATCACGATTTTGCCGATCATTTCCAGTGAACTTGATACCAGCGGTGTAATATGGTCTCCCAGCCCCTGCATGGCATTACGGACAACACATATCACTGCCGTGACAAAATAAAACAGCGTATCAAACTTCAGATAATTGGTTGCATTCTTCAGTACTTCGGCATTTTTGCTTCCAGTTACCATGTAAACCAGCCAGTCTCCGATTGTATAACTTGCAACAATGGTAAAGCTGCACCAGATACAGGTATATAAAATTGCAAGCCCGATTCCCTTTTTTATCCGGTCAATCCGTCCTGCTCCAAGATTCTGTCCGCAGTATGTTGCCATCGTCTGTCCGAATACCGTAAACATAATCATAAACATTTCCGATATTTTGCGGGCTGCGGTATGTGCAACGATAATGTTCTGTCCCAGTTTATTGATTGCCGTCTGCAGCGTCAGGGAACCGATATTGATCAGGGAACTCATAAACCCCATGGACAGACCCGCGCTTAGCATGCTTTGGATCATCTGTGGCTGTGGCTCTTTAAAATCGTCCCCGGACAACCGGAGCAGTTCATACCGTTTTATCATATAGATCCAGCAGATCACAAACGCCAACGCCTGTGCCGAAACCGTGGCAACCGCGGCTCCCCTTACCCCCGTTTTTAAAACGACCACAAAAAAGAGATCCCCCGCAATGTTCAATATGACAGAGATTGCAAGAATCACCAAAGGCGTAATGGTATCTCCGAGTGCACGCAATGCAGCAGCGCAGGCATCATAAAGAAATGTTGCAATCAATCCCGCAATAATGATTACAATATAAGAACCCGCCACTGTCCTTAAATTTTCCGGTACATTTAAAAAGCGTAAAATCGGCTGCAGAAAAAGCAGACCGAGAACCGTCAGTCCCGCAGCAACGGCAATTCCGAGTGTCAGTGACATGGCAAACGATTTTTTCACCCCGCGCAGATCCTTTGCTCCGAACCGCTGTGCAGTGATGATGGCAAACCCGTTGGAAAGCCCCATCAGAAAGCCGATGATCAGATTGCTCAGTGAACTTGTAGCACCGACAGCTGCAAGTGCATCTTCCCCCAGAAACGATCCGACAATCCGGGTATCCACCAGGCTGTATGTAAGCTGCAGCAGATTGGCCAGAAAAATCGGAAGCGCAAAAGCGAGTATTAATCGGGAAGGTTTTCCTTTTGTAAGATCTTTCATTTTATTACCTCGTAAAAAAATTTCTCTTTTTTCATAAAATAAACATATTTTTGTCGAAAATAATAATATCACAATTTGTAAAGGATAGATACTATGAAAACAACAGGAATCGTTTCTGGAAAAAGCCCAGAAAATCCGGTCAGGGATTTAACCCCTGTTCGCGCTGCTTCCGGAAATAGGTCATCATCTCCCTAGTAAGACTTAATCCTTCCGGATCATCCGGCACATCCCGGTAATCTACCCATTCGGCAAGTGACAGTTCCTCTTCTTCGAGCCGGATCTCACCTTCTTCTGCCAGATCGCAGAAAAATCCCATCAGAAGGTTACTGTCAAAGCCCCATGGCTGGCTTTTATAATAACGGATATTTTTCACTTTCAGCCCGACTTCTTCCATCACCTCCCGGTGGACAGTTTCTTCCGCGGTTTCCCCGATTTCCGTAAACCCGGCAATGAGCGCATACCGTTTGTATTCCCTGCCTGCATACTTTGTCATCATGATCTGATCGTTATTTGTCAGTCCGATGATGACTGCCGGCGCAATCTTCGGAAAAACCATATTGTTACAGACCGGACACTGCAACATGCGCTCCGTGCGGCTGTGTACAAGCGGATGTGCGCATCTGCCGCAGAATTGATTATCCCGGTACCACACATACAGATGCCATGCCGTTGTTGCGGCAAATACACGCTCCTTCGGTTTCATGGACCGGACCGCAAACAGTTTATGATACATAAATCCCGGAATTTCCACATCTTCATAAAGCTCTGTCAGATAAAAAGATATGTCATCCACGGAAAACAGATATACCAGTCCGGGCACTTTTTTGTGATGTGTCTTACAGTATTCCACCCACACGTGATACTTAAGAAATGTGATCTCCCCCTCGTTTTTCAGATAAACCGTCCGATCACGAAATGCCAGTATCCTGCTGTCTGCATCCGGTTCTTTCATTTGAAATGCATTATCTAATTTCATTGGATAAATGTCCTGTATCATGATTGCTTCTCTCTTTTCCTGTTTATCATTGTTTTGTCCGCATCTGACTCCGGTAAGGTCAGATCAACCGCATCAATTATCGCATAAAGCCTCTTAAATATCAAATTTTCTTGACGAAAATCCGGGATACGGCTATACTATATGTTTATCTATCTACACACAACAGGGGGATTTTATATGCAGATACAATTATCTGAACATTTCACTTACAAAAAATTGCTGCGCTTCGTCCTTCCTTCCATCGTCATGATGATCTTTACTTCCATCTACGGTGTAGTGGACGGGCTCTTTGTTTCCAATTATGTCGGAAAGACTGCTTTTGCCGCTGTCAATCTGATCATGCCGTTTCTCATGGCAATCTCCGCTTTAGGCTTCATGATCGGTACCGGAGGAAGCGCGATCGTTGCAAAGACATTGGGCGAAGGCAAAAAAGAGCAGGCAAACGAATACTTTTCCATGCTGGTATATCTCACGCTGATCGGAGGCATTGTCCTCTCCGCGCTCGGCATCCTCTTTTCCCCGCTGATTGCACGCGGGCTTGGTGCCGACGGTGCGCTGTTGACAAACTGTGTGCTTTATGCCCGCATTACGCTGCTCTCCATGCCGGCCTTTATGCTCCAGAACGTATTCCAGAGTTTCTTTGTCACCGCAGAAAAACCAAAACTTGGTCTTGGTGTCATCGTCATCGCGGGTGTCACCAATATGGTTCTGGACTTTTTACTGGTAGGAGTGTTCCAGATCGGTCTGGCCGGTGCGGCATTTGCAACGGTCACCAGCGAATGTATCGGCGGTCTGTTTCCGATCCTTTATTTTGCACGCAAAAATTCCAGCCTTCTTAAACTCGGGCGCACACACTTTAACGGGAAAATTTTTCTGCGCGCCTGCGGAAACGGTTCGTCCGAACTGATGACCAACCTTTCCAGTTCCATTGTAAACTCTCTGTACAATATTCAGCTTATGAATCTTGCCGGAGAAAACGGTGTGGCTGCGTTTGGAACGATCATGTATGTAAACTTTATTTTTATTGCAATTTTTCTGGGATATTCCATCGGAAGTGCGCCGCTTGTCAGCTATCACTACGGAGCGAGCAACCATGACGAATTAAAAAATCTGTTCCAAAAAAGTCTGCGGCTCATCGGAATCTGGGGACTCATGCTGTTTATTCTGGCGCAGCTGATCGCCAGACCTCTGGCCGCCATCTTTGTCGGATATGATGCGGATCTGTTTTCCATGACCCAAAACGGTTTCCGTATTTACTGCATTGCCTATCTGATCAATGGATTTAATATTTACGGTTCTTCGTTTTTTACGGCATTAAACAACGGACTGATATCTGCTGCAATCTCTTTTCTGCGGACACTGGTGTTCCAGCTGGCTGCTGTACTCCTTCTGCCACTGCTTCTCGGCATCAACGGAATCTGGAGTGCCGTGGCAGTAGCAGAACTTCTCACGTTAGGGCTCACGGTAACCTTCTTTGTCAGAAACCGCAAAAAATATCATTATGCCTGATCCTTTTTTTCGCGAAGTCTGATTACCAGTTCGTATACCTCCGGCCTGCGCTCCCGCAGATGCTCATCCAGCAGATGTCTGCGTTCCCGGAAACGTTCTGCCAGTTCCGGATGTTCCTGTGCAATCCGGTCATGTACTTCCTGCCGGTGTTCTTCCAGCCTTTTTGCCAGTGTCTCCTCATCTTTCCCGGAAATATTGACAATTTCCTTTAAATGTTCTTCCAGATGCTCCAGCCATTCATCCTCATCCAGCGCCTCCATATGGGACCAGCGTCCGTGAATCAGCTCCTCCACATCCTTATCCGATGTCAGATGTGCAATCTGGCGGGCAATCTGTTTTTCCATTTCCTGTTCTGCCTCCGAACCAAATGCCCAGACAAATTCCTGCACCCGGTTATCTGCCCGCTTCCGGGAGGCGCTTTTTTCAACATTGTCCACACCGCCCTCCAGCGGGTACGGACGACGTATCCCCATATCCTTAAGTGCAATATGGATGGTTCTGCGCACGCAGCCTTCCTCCACCATATACCCGAGTCCGAGTCTGCGCAGCTGTTCGTTCACCTCCGCAATATGTTCCGTCATATAAAACCGGATACCTTTTTCTTTCAGGGAGCCATAAAGCCGCTCCAGACAGTCTGCCGCCGTAATATCAATACTCCCGATGCCTCCCGCATCTAAAATCACCGCACGGGTATCCTCGCGGATGGCATCCTCAATATCTTTCTGCAATACCGAAACATTGGCAAAACACAGATTACTGCTGAACCGGTAAATGACCACATGCTCCACGGCATGGATGGAACTGCTCTCTTTCAAGTCCCGGAAATGACTGTGTCCGGTCTGTATGCCAAGAAAACACCGCGCCGGTTTTGCCGTACGGATAATCATCTCGGTAAAGGAAAGCATGATGCCGATCAAAACACCATTGATGGTTCCAAGCAGCAGCACTCCAAAAAATGCACCAAAAAAGATCAGACATTCCGTGCGGCTGACTTTCCACAAACGGACTGCAAGTTCAAATTCCGTGGCTCCAAGCAATGCGGAGATCACAATCGCGGTAAGCACCGGAACCGGAAGAAATCCGATAAATCCTGTTCCGCACAAAAGCAGAATCATCATGGAAATTCCCGCCACAATTCCTGTCAGCTGGGTTTTCCCCTGATACTGTTCTCCCATTGCGGTCCTTGATACGGACCCGTTGATCGGACAGCATCCGGTCAGAGCTGCTACGAAATTTCCAAGGGAAAATGCCAGCAATTCCTGATTGTCGTTGATCCGGTAGCGGTTTTTCTGGGCAAAATTATTTTCTGCCAGAAGAGTCTCTGCCATAATCACTACTGCCACCGACAGACTGATCGTTATGGCATCTTTAAGCGGCACTGCAGACAGATCCACCGCCTTCCACCGCGGAAGTCCCGTCTGCACAGCACTTAATGTCTGTATGCCCCACTCCCTGACCGGAAGAAACTTTGTCATAAGGGCTCCAACCGCCATCAGTACGACCGCCATCGGAAATTTTGGTATCAGTTTCTTTGCCGCCAGCAGAATTACCAGTGCAATCACACCCATTATAAGGGACGGAACATGGATCTGTCCAAGTGTATTTCCGATATGTCCGGCCAGCTCCAAAAGTTCTCCGGTGCCCGCAGTCCCGCCAAACAGTTTCGGTACCTGCATGAGAATAATCGTCGTGCAGATTCCGGTAATAAAACCGCCCATCACCGGTGCAGATATGTAATTCACGAGTTTTCCCGCTTTCATCAGATAAAATGCCAGAAGCCACACGGCCACAAACAGAGTCAGGACCGGCACAACTTTAAGTGCTGCTTCTGAACCGCTTTCTATGTGCAGATCAATCAGCGCTCCTCCGATCAGTGCCGCCGGAGCTGCATCCACACCAAAAATGAACTGTGGTGAAGTCGAAAACAGTGCAAACAACAGGATCGGAAACACCGATCCATACAGACCGTATACCGCCGGAAGACCGGCAATCTGCGCATATCCCATGGAAATCGGGATGGAAACGGCCATAATGATAATTCCGGCACAAATATCTTTCGGCAGGTTTTTCTTCTCATAATGCTGCAGTGTCTGTGCAATTGTTACTCTCATATTTCCCCTACTTTCTTGCAATGCGGTGCAGCTGCGGCCGCAGCGTAATCTCTGGCACAACCATGCCCTCCCGCTGGTCAAGCACATAGGCAACCGCCTTTGCCACTTCATCCGGCAGCAGATAACTTTCCGGCTCCTCCCCACAGGTAAAATCCGCATCCCGGTACAGATTGGTATCTGTCATGTCCGGATGAATCGTTGTCACCTTGACACCGTACTTGCGTGCTTCCTCAAACAGACTCTTTCCGAAGCTGGACAGTCCCGCCTTGGTTGCCGCATAGGCACAGCCATGCGGACTGCTCTGCTTGGCCGTCACGGACGAGATATTGATGATATATCCATGATTTTTCTTCAGCACCCGAAGCAGCCGGTTCGTCAGAAGCAGGGGAATCTCTAAGTTTGTACGGACCAGGGCCTGTATCTTTTTGGGAGTCAGTTCCTCATGCAGACCATAATGTCCGACTCCTGCCGCATTGACAAGTACCTCAATGTCTGCCATTTTTGTGATCTCTTTCACCGCATCGCATAATTTCTGTTCTTCTAATAAATCGCCTTCTACCGGATGAAATGCCGCGGTCTGCTCTACAAATTCCCTTGTCTGTTCTTTTGCAAAATCCCGTCCAAATCCGTAGACTTCATACCCTTTCTCACAGAGTACCCGGCTGATTGCCAGTCCGATTCCGGAACTGGCACCGGTTACAATCGCTGCCTTACTCATGATATATGTTCTCCTTGTTCATTCTCTGTGTTAATTCCGTGATCATAAAACTTTCCATTTCCTTTAATAATTCCGGTGGATACTGATATACCCCGTTGCAATTGACATAAGGATACTGTACCGCTGGTGCAAAAGGTTCTACCCGCCGAAGTTTTTTCATATATTCCTGTGAAATCCGGAACGTTCCCACACTTACATCAACCAGTTTCTCCCAGCCGTCATGCAACATACGGTCACCAAAAATACGGTCAATCTGACTTAGCAATTGCAGATAATCGGTCTTCCAGGACGGCAGATACAGCATCGGATCAAAGCACAGGCGCACCGGAAATCCTTTTTTAAGTCCCTCCGCGGCACAGACTATGCGTGCAAACGCCGAAGGTGTTTCTTTCTCAAACGCATCTATCATCTTCTGCGGAGACAGGGTAAACGCATAGATCACATTGGACAGACAGGGCAGATCCCACATCGCATGGCCGGCACATTTTGTCCGGATTTCCAGCTTTAAGTTTTCATGTTTTGCAGCATATGCACTCCAGAGTCTGACATATCCTGTCACAGCCTCCATGGCAAGCAGATCCGCATCATAAGAAATGCACACATACATATTCTGTGTCTTCAGAATATGGTCAAGTTCTTCCAGGTAATCTTCGATATTTACAAAAAGCACCATATGACCGGACGGATACATTCCCTTAAGATAACAGTAGCTGCAATCATAGATGCAGTTCATCATTGTGGAACAGTAATAAAAATTGGTATTGCCAAAATCCTGACAGACCGGTGCTCCTTCATAAAAAAAATGATCGGTTTTTTCTGCCAGAATGAGAGCCTGTGCCTGATGCTGCCGGACACCGTCCTGCCCATGCCGGTTAAATACATCCTTGTAATGTTCAATCTCCACAATCTGTGCCTGTGGAAACCGCAAAAGGATCTGTTCTGTACGCGGATGATTGCGGATGCGGCGTTCCACATAAATATGGGAAAACCGTGTATTATAACACACGTGCTCTAAGTTCTTCAAGAATCCTCTTTCCTTCCCGTTTGTCTTTTGCCGGCAGCCGGCCTGCCTGTTCATATTCCCGGTACCATCCGGACATGGTTTGCATTCCGGATGCTTCTTTTTCTTCGCAGAGTGAATGATACAAAATCATCTGCCGGATCTGCGCTTTCATTGTTTCAGAACCATGCAATGCCTCCTGCCACAGCTTTGCCTGTTCTTCTACCTGGCTTCTAAATGCTTCCTGCATACTCTCCTGCCTGCTGTTTTTTTCCTGCATTGTCAAAAGCTGCCGGATAAATGTTAAAACCTCTTCTGCTGCCCGGTCCATGATCTGTGAAAAATGTTCTCCACTCCCGGCACTCTGCGGCTCCTGTGTTGTTCCATGATCGGTTACTACCTTGAGAAACAGCATCTGGTGCGGCGCATAGTAATAGTTTCCTGCCTGATATATTGCAGCAGCCTCCATATCCACCAGGATTCCTTTTTCCCCGTTCCCCGCCCCGGCATCTTTATTCAGAAACTGTTGGAAAGATTTCTGATCCTGTACCGTTGGAAAACTGTATAGTTCTGCTTCCCCAAACGGATGCCGGTATAAAATATCGGGATAAAACGTACGTCCGTCTACCGTTTGCGTCAGTTTGTTACAAAGCGAAACAGTGCCGACAGGAATATTTTTCCTGCCGGCACAGCTCCCATAATTGATCAGAAAATCCCCGCTATCCGGTTCTTTTCTGGTCGAACACTCTGCCGCCGCAATGGCGGATGCCCCGGTAATGACAATCTGTATTTGATTGTTTTCATCCGAAAATACCTGAAAATGATTCTGTGTCATATCTTTTTTCAAAGAAAGCGCCCGGATCAGTTCCTTTGCCTCCGGATAAAGAGCTGTAAATATTGTGATCAAATAGCTTTTCCTTCACTTTCTAAAATGTGTCTTGCCACATAAACACCACTGGCAGATGCATGGGACAGTGAATGGGTCACACCACTGCCATCTCCGATGATATAAAGTCCCGGATACCGGCTCTGCAGATTCTCATCCAGCTCTACTTCCATATTATAGAATTTTACTTCCACACCATACAGCAGGGTATCATCGTTTGCGGTACCCGGTGCAATCTTATCGAGCGCATAGATCATCTCCATGATACCGTCTAAGATTCGCTTCGGAAGAACCAGACTTAAATCTCCCGGTGTTGCGGAAAGTGTCGGTGTCACAAGCCCCTCCTCGATACGTTTCTGATTACTGCGTCGTCCGCGCACCAGATCACCAAAACGCTGTACGATCACACCACCGCCTAACATGTTCGATAACCGCGCAATGCTCTCTCCGTATCCATTGCTGTCTTTAAACGGCTCCGAAAAATGTTTGGCAACCAAAAGTGCAAAGTTCGTATTTTCTGTGCGAAGATCCGGGCTGTCATAGCTGTGTCCGTTTACCGTCACAATACCATTGGTATTTTCATTTACCACGATACCGTATGGATTCATGCAGAACGTACGGACATTATCCTCAAACCTTTACGTACGGTAAACAATCTTGCTCTCATAAAGTTCATCGGTCAGATGGGAAAAGATCACTGCCGGAAGTTCTACCCGCACACCGATATCCACACGGTTGGACTTGGTAGGGATTTTCAGATCCTCACAGACGGTTTCCATCCACTTACTTCCACTCCGTCCAACCGACACGATACATTTTTTGCACGCATATTCCGCATCTTTTGTCGAAACAAGATATCCATCTTCTTTGACCTGAATCTTCTCCACCGGGGCATCAAAGAAAAAGTCCATGTGGTCTTTCATCTCGTCATAGAGATTTTTCAACACCACATAATTGACATCCGTGCCCAGATGGCGAACCGATGCATCCAGAAGCTTCAGTTTATTCTGCAGACACACTTTTTTTAAATCTGTGCCCGCGGTGGAGTACATTTTGGTTCCCTCTCCACCGTGAGACATATTGATGGTATCCACATATTTCATCAGTTCAAGTGCTTTCTGTCTGCCGATATATTCATATAACGTACCGCCGAAATCATTGGTAATGTTGTATTTACCATCCGAAAAGGCTCCGGCTCCGCCAAATCCGTTCATGATTGCACAGGTCTTGCAGCCGATACAGCTCTTTACCTTTTCTCCATCAATCGGACAATGTCTCTGTTCCAAAGAATGTCCTGCATCAAACACTGCAATCTTTAAATTTTCATCCTGCTTCATGAGCTCATAGGCAGAAAAAATTCCACCCGGTCCTGCTCCAATAATAATTACATCATACATTCGACGCCACCTCCGGCTTTTTATTTTTTCTCGCGGCTCTCATTGCGGTACTGCAACGGAGTCCTGTCAAAGCATTTTTTAAAGGTACGGTTAAAATGCTCAACACTCGGATATCCGACAACATCCGCAATATTTTCAACCGTCATATTACCGTTTTTCAGCAGAGTCTTGGCACGTTTCATACGAATATGGGCTACGTGCTCTCCAAATGTCTTACCTGATTTATCCTTGATATATTTGGAGATATAAGGCTCTGACAGATGGAACTGCGCTGCCATGCTCTCAAGTGTTACATCCTGATAATTGTTCTGGATAAAATTAAGCATGGCGGTCAGGCGTTCATCCTGTGCCCCATCGTTTTGTGCAATCTTCGGTAATTTATTTACAGCAACCGCCAGCGCATGGATGGACGCTTTGATGATATCCTCATCCATACCGACACCCCAGTAATTCTTTCCTTCACAGGTAATGCCCACATAGGCGATTGCCTTAGAAGAAGATCCATGGGACAATGCATGTTCTTCATAGGTAGAAAGTTCATAGCTGATACCGAAGAACTGCTTGATTGTGTTGCTCACGGCATCCAGACGACCGTTTCCGTTTGCATCGACGATGGTCTTCTTTCCGCCAAAGTTAATTTCTGTCTCTGCCATAATACCATCATTCTGCTTGAAATGGCAAGAATCGATTGTAAAGTACGGCATTTTGTTCATATAGTTTTCTTCAAAGATCTCGTATACCCACTGTGGAGAAAGTTCTTTGTGTTCTTCATCCGATACCTGTTTCACTGCATATCCGACTTCTTCTTTCATTGCCTGCGGCAGAGAAATGGAGAAATTCTGCTTTAAGATATAACTGATTCCTCCCTTTCCGGACTGGCTGTTGATACGGATAACATCGGATTCGTACTCTCTTCCCACATCCATCGGATCGATCGGCAGATACGGAACCGTCCATGTCTTTAATTTTTTTTCTTCTCTCCAGGCCATTCCCTTTGCAATCGCATCCTGATGGGAACCGGAGAACGCAGAAAAGACAAGATCTCCGGCATACGGAGAACGCTCATGGACATGCATTCTCGTCAGACGCTCATACGTCTCACGGATGCGTGGCATATCTGCAAAATCCAGTTTCGGGTCAATGCCATAAGAAAACATGTTCATGGCAAGCGTAATGATATCGACATTTCCGGTACGCTCTCCGTTTCCGAACAGCGTGCCTTCGATACGGTCTGCTCCTGCCAGAAGTCCCAGCTCAGCATCACTGACACCGCAGCCTCTGTCGTTGTGCGGATGAAGACTGAGTACCACATTTTCTCTGTGGTGCAGATGCTTGCTTACATATTCGATCTGTGTTGCAAAAACATGCGGCATCGCAGTCTCAACCGTTGCCGGGATATTGATGATTGCCTTGTGTGCGGCATCCGGCTCCCATACATCCAGAACGGCATTGCAGACATCTACTGCGTAATCCACTTCGGTTCCGTGGAAACTTTCCGGACTGTACTCAAAAGAGAAATCTCCCTCTGTCTCACTGGCAAGTCTCTTTAACAGCTTTGCACCATCCACAGCCAGCTGCATGATATGCTCTTTGTCTTTTTTAAACACCTGCTCCCGCTGTGCCACAGAAGTGGAATTGTACAGATGAATAACTGCATGCGGAGCCCCTTTGACTGCCTCAAATGTTTTTTTAATGATATGCTCACGCGCCTGTGTCAGTACCTGAACGGTCACATCATCCGGAATCATATCCCGCTCAATCAGCGTACGCATAAAAATAAACTCTGTTTCTGATGCTGCCGGGAATCCAACTTCAATTTCCTTAAATCCGATATCCACGAGCATCTGGAAAAACTCCAGCTTCTCGTCAAGGCTCATCGGCTCGATCAGTGCCTGGTTACCGTCACGCAGGTCCACGGAACACCAGATTGGTGCTTTCTCTATGTAATCTTTTTTGGCCCAGTCGTATTCGCAGACTGGAGGAAGAAAATACTGTCTTTCATACTTGTCAAAATTTTTCATGATGTTTCCTCTTTTCCAACATTAAATATTATCAATTTCAATGAGTAATTTTAACACATAATCTCTCATTTGGAAATGATTAAATTTAAGCAATTTTATTGATGTTTTTTATTTTGTCAATTGATTTTGCAGCCGGTGTACCACAGATGCCTCCGCCTCAGACGCATGCATCACCTGTTCTGCGACCTGTCTGGCAACCGGAGTTACCTCATTTTCTTCTTCCCACTCCTGCAGACCGGCATCCGGGATCTCCTGTTTTTTCTGCAGTACATACCGGTTCAGGTTATTGCAGTACTGCATCAGATTCCGGAATCCACGCACACGGGTCAGAAGATTTTTACCGTATGCCTGCTGCTCTAAGCCTGCTATGGCAATCACTTCCATACACAGATGAAGTTCTCCGGTGATATCCGATGCTTCCATCAGAAGATCCGGCCGTTCTTTTTTTGCCTGCAAAAAATATGCCTTTGCTCCATCCACATCTGCCCGGTCAAAATATTCCGCCAGCCGGCACCGGACTTCTGCAATCTCTGCTTTTTCTCCCAGCATGCCTACCATACACGCATACACCCGCAGCCTGTTGTGCCTGATCCAGACATACTGTAAAAACTCCGAAATGAATCCGAAAATTCTCCGGTGATAAGAATCCTCTTCTTCCACTTTCACGCGCCGCTCCACTTCAAATAAAATAGAAAACAGCCATTCCATATAAGCATCATAAACTTCTTTTTTTGCAATCAGCATATTTCCGAAATAGGTGTGCTTTTGCTGCACCAGCTGCTGAAAATCCGCCGCATAATCCGGATAAATCTCCTGTATCACACGGGCTGTTTCGTCCAGATATAAAATCTTGTGGTGAGAAGCAAATCCCTCATAATAAGAAAAATTCAGCTGCAGTTCTTTCGTTGTGATCACATCATACTGCCGCAGCAGAGAAAGAATCTGTGCCTCTGTAAACAATTTTCCCTGCTCATTTAAAAGATACCGGCGGTAATGGCAGGTACCAACTACCTTTGCATGGGAGTTTTTCCATACCCAGTACATTCCCGTCAGTTCACTGTAATAACAGTTTTTTTCGGAAATGTGATCTCCGGTATTATCTCCCACACAAAAAGACAGCGGGGACGATTTCTCATCCCTGCTGTATGACAAAGCCGCCGCTCTTCCCACATGAAGCGGAATATACAACGGGTCCGGTGGCGGCGTAAATGCCTTATGCGTCATCACATAGATGGCGGTCTGTTGATTTTTATCTTCTGCGCCGGTCTCCATATTTTTCATGATACATTTTCTTTTCTTCATACATTGCCTCATCTGCCTGATTCAGATATACATCCATATTATACTCGCTGTCCCACGGAGCAAGAATCACACCGATACTGGCCTCTAAAGGCTCCCGGATCGGGGATGGTTCTTCCTTGCATACCGCCGCAATACTCTGACGGATGGATTCCGCAGTGATCCCGGACTCTTCTCTCGTCAGCAGTAAAAATTCATCACCGCCAAACCGAAACGGCAGACTGTCTTCCGCGGCAAGCCTTCCAAGCGCTTCCCCCGTCTTTCGGATGACCCAGTCACCGGCTTTATGCCCATATGTATCGTTGATGTATTTTAAACGATTGATATCACAGAATATAAACTTCGTATTGATATGATACTCACAATTTCTCTCATAAAACTTCTGTCCCAGATCCTCCATTCCAAAACGGTTATAAATTCCCGTCAGCTGATCGATCCGGTACAACTTCTGCAGTTTCAGATTTACTTCCTGATACTGCTTCCGCTGGATATAGTTTTCCAGTGCATAACAGATATTTCGGAAAAAGGTTTCCAGAATTCCTGTCCTAAACATCTCATCCACACCAGCCACCATACAGTATCCCATCCGGTGCAGCTGATAATGCAGTGGCATAAACACCTGTACCCCGCCTTCTTCTATCCGGTTCTTTTCATTGC
>OBVG01000551.1_pt1 | contig 29208 bp, 19 predicted proteins | sample 1501271 | NCBI WGS metagenome assembly OBVG01 (sample SAMEA2579934, study PRJEB22360) | human gut metagenome | biome: human gut; feature: human-associated habitat; material: faeces | place: Denmark | collected 2008/2010 | reverse complement strand
CAGGATACCGAAGCTACACTGTAACCGCCGTTCTTGTTCTTGCTGACCATCGTGGCCGAAGTGACAAGGCTATAAATTACCGCATCAGAACCGTCCGCCCCGCCACGGACACCGGTTATCTTGAAAGTCAGTTCACGGGTATAGAGCTGCCCGTTCTTCATTGCAGCCAGTGTGATGGTGACCGTATTCTGTTCCGGGACCGATTTTCCGGCAGCGACGGATATCGCCACCGCTCCGGTGGCCTTGCTTGTGCTTGCCGTGAAACCGGCAGGCGTGCTGACTGTCAAAGATTCAAGGGTGAGTTTCTCGGTACCGTACCACATGGACACATGGGTAGTCCATGACTGTGCGGAAGTAGTAACGCCGGTACTGGTAAGAGCGACGCTCACCATCTCATTGTCAAGGTCGGCCATGACATTCGACTCCCCGTCCTTACTCCAACGGTGCACAGGGGCCGGAGTGCTCCATTCACTCCATACTCCATCACGCTTCACACGTTTGCACGCCCATTCCACCTGATGGTCGGCATCCACGCCAAGAAAATCATCTGTCCAGCCTTCCGGTATATAATCATCCTGCTGCTTCGATTCCGGCTTGTCAGGGGTAAGGCCGATGATGTTGGTACGGGTGTAGATCCACTCGTAACCTTTGCCGTCCTTACCGTCAGTTCCGTCTTTGACCATGACCATCCACAAACCATTCCGGTATATGTAAGTACAATGGTCAGCCGTATTTCGGTAGCTGTCACCCTCCTTGGGATTGGACGGATGGGATGCAAATTCACCAAGGAAGGTGATGCTTTCGCCTTTCAGCTCACGCCCGTCCAGAAGCATCTCTCAGTCTTCATGCACGGTCCAGTCGGCTGACTTCCCGGCAAGGATATAACCGCCATCCTTTTTGCGACGATAACTGCCGTTCCTGAACCTTGCAATTTTAATCGGAGGATTGGATGTTTTCACCTTGGAGATAAAAACACAGCCCGCCAAAGTGACCATGGTATTGACCTCGTATGGGGTTTTGGCGGATTCCCAATGACCGCCACCTATTACAGACAGACCCGGTTCACCTTTTTGCCCTTCCGCCACTTGTTTCAACCATGCCGGATTATCATCAGAAGGTTCTGTTGTCGTTCCGTTATCATCAACACACAACCACAAAGCCCCGTTATGTGACACCCGGTCATAGTAGGCGTACTTACCTGAAACCCATTCACCCTTGTCCAAAGGTACACGAACCTTGTTTCCCGTTATCTCATCTATCTGGAAGATAAGCCCAGTCAAAAGGACCTGTTGCAACACGGCTGAATATTTCTCGCAATCAATTCCGTTAACGGTCATGCCCTTTTTCTTGCCGAACCACGCAGGCATCTGCGCCGGCTCCGGGTCCCAAGTGTTGGCATTGTCAAAGAATGTAATACAGTTGTTTCCGTTGACTGAATCAATAAGTATATAAGTCTGACGTTCCGGGTCCGTAAAGTTACCTGTTTGTGCCAATACCATCTGCTCGGCAGGTTTCCAGTCAGAATGCCCCGGACGGGGAATGACAGTAAACTTCTTGGCAGTATAATCTGCGGCAGTCACACGGAATTTCATTTCTTCAAAGCCGTTCAGCTTGCCTTCGCTATTTTTAGTCACAAAATAGGTGGTAAGGATGTCATCAACAAACTGGCTCAATCCGTCCGCATCTGTCAGATCGGGAGTGATGGTGTAGGTTCCATCGCCGTTATCCACGTATGACAATACGGTACAACCACCACCGGGGGAGTTTACCATACGTCCTTTGAAATAGGTTGTACGGTTATAGGCTATTTCAGGAACAAACAAACGCTTACGAAATACACCGCTTTCCATTTCAAGATTGCCCTTTTCGTCTATGTAACCACCTGATACACCGGTAACGAAATCACCGAACTTGGCACCCCCAAGCATGGTCAGCAGGAAGCGGGTGCTGTCCGCCATATCTTTTCTTAGATACTTTTCAAGGTTAGCCTTGTCCAATTCCTTCTTGAACTCTTCTAACTTTTTCGTTATCTCAGCTAAAATTCTTAATGCGGAGAAAGTATTCTTATCAGTCGGTATAGTCTGTTCGCCTACCTTTATCAGATAGATGTCATTTTTACCGCCTCCACCGGAAGGTACAACTTTTAAAGCAACTTTATTCCCGTTGACTTCAAAAATAACGTCACTGTTTTCTTCATCTATGTGATACATCAGGCTTTAGGAATGAGATTTAAAGAAATGGTCTGCATCTCCTTTGCAGTCTTCTCATTTTCGAAGATGGAATAGACCAGACTTGCACACATATAGCAGATGGATTGCGCCAAAGGGTCGTTTGCAGACAACGATATGCCTTCATCAGACCTGTATTCCCCCTCATATACGAAAGTATCAATGATAGGAGAGGTGATACCGGAAGAATAATACTCCAATATCTTCTGACCGGATGAGTTATAATTAAGAAAACACATAGGTTTGTTTACTCCGGAGCGGGTGTATTCGTTACACTGCACTTTGTACTCTTCCGATGTTATGGGATAAAGAACGGACACCATCCGCTTCCATCCGTTCAGTTTGAAGGCGATGAGTGTAATGAAATCATCTGGAAGTATCACATATCCGCTTCCGCTGCCTGTAGAGACAGCCTTTTGTGCGGATTGCTTCTTATTCACGCATCTTACAGGAGAGTTGGCTATGACGATATTGACGGCATCCGGTATGGACGACTTGATATATTCGTCTAGATTTACCGTGTCCTCACTCAACAGGCTTAGTTTCGCCTCTTCGCCGGCTTCGTTCATTATAACCCTTACTTTTTTTATAATCTCCTGTTCAGTCATGTCAGTTCCAGTTAGGGAAATTGATATTCAGTTCATCAGCCTTTTGCAGTATGGCGGCTTTGTTGCCCAGCTCGGCGAGCGATACATTATAGGGATCGGACATCAGTACATCCTTTGCCATTTGAGAGTTCTTTACTTCAGGAAAGTCATTCGCCCCGTATTTCGGTTTGCCGTCTTCCTGTTTCTCTTCCTTGTCCGATTTTTCCTGTATCACGGACTGCAATCTGATTCTTCCTGATTTGAAGCTATCGCTGTTTTCAATCATAACTTGTGTAATAGGATTCTTAGTGGAGTAAATAGCGGGCACCATACCTGATTCATTGACCGCACCTCCCGAAAAATTGCATCTCACGGTCAACGCACCGATTCTGAACACACGACTGCATTCCACAACTCCTTTTATTTCATATATCTTAATCATGGTCTATGTTATTATTAAAAGAGCGCGCCCCGAAGGACAGGACGCGCCGTATGGTGAATATTATGCTGTTTTTGCATCTCCTACTACAGAGCCCGTATAGGTTTCCCATGCAGATCCTGTATACTGCAGGATTTCTCCGGCGTTGTGGCCACCATCTGTTCCGGTAAGGATTACAACATCATTGACCTTTGCGTCTGCTGGCAGTTTGGCCAAAGCCTTTATTTTTACATTCGTGCTTGTTCCGCCGGAAATACTTGCGTTTCCGTCCACCCAAATGTGTGAATAGCCCTTCAGACACAAGGTATCGATACACATCACAATGTCGCGGGTTGCTTCTTCACCTTCCACCTTCTGGCTCTTGTTAGTCTCGTTCTTTCTCCAGTAGCGCACCAGCCCCTCCATGTCAAGCAACGCACCGCATTTGGAGTAGCCCAGTCTGTCCAATACAGGGTCATGAACCAACTCTATTTCACCGAATACGGTTTTCAGTTTCGTACACTTGATACCGAACACCTCACTGTTAGCCATGGAGATGTCCTTGTGAAGAGTCAGGTCGATGGTCTGAATGTTCACCAGCAACTCTTTACCCATAATCCACATGGCATTCTTGGAACAGTTGTATCCGGTAAACTTGAACATGGACAGATATACAAGATCATCCAGCGTGATTTTGCCTGCCTGCAACTCATAGTCACGCTTGATTTGCCAGCGCAACCCTTTGGAGGTATAGACAAACTGCTCTCCCATGGAGTTGTCCTGTGCCTTCACCTTGAATTTGCTCTGTACACCTACCCATGCCGTACGGCAGTTTTCCAGTCTCCATTGACGAACAATAGCTTCGGCAATCTGCGCTTTCTGGAAAGGAATACGTTTCTTCTGTGAATCGAAGTAGTCTGAAACAATAGAGTTGCAAAGCTGCTTCTGCAAATACATTCTTTCAGCCACAGGAAGGACTACATTCGGAGCGATACGTTCCTGAGTTTCGTATGCTGCGGAACCAAGCAAGATGATTTCAGAACCGGATGGGATAGCAGGAGTTCCGCGGGACTCATCCGACGGTGAATTCTTTGGACCATTCACAGCGATGAACTTAGGCATGTCCGAATCGTTTTTTCCGATACAGTAAAGCATCAGATCAGCTTCAGTCTTAGTGGAGCCGTCACTTGCATAGCCTTGCACACCTTTCACGATTGCTGTCGAATAGTCATAGAACAACTTCGCATCCGCAGAACTCATCGTTATGGCAAACGTCTGAGTGCCCTTTGCTTCCACTACTTCTGCCGTGGTTTTGGCAGATACACGTTTCTCGTCAATCATGTAATGGTCCACCTCAAACGAATCCACCTGCACTTGCCGTTTCACGCGTCTTTTAATGGTATCCAATACACTCTCGTCCGTAGCGATTTGCGTAATCAGCGGGTCAATATCCGGCTGGATCAGGTCACCACCGGCTTCCTTTGCGTTAGATACTGTCGTAGCTTCACCTGGCACCTGTGTGTTCAGACCAGCCTGACCCGGACTTGCCGAAGGCGAACCGCCGGGCACTACGGTCACTTCGGCACCTAGCACACCGGGAGCACCGGCAAACAGGCAAACCACCATTAACAACAAGGACAAGACTGTCCATTTCTCACTCTTTAAAAACTTGATCGCTTTTCCCATTGTTTGTTGATAAATATAATTGAACATCAATTTATGCCTTTAGAGCCATATCCAGGAATGAATTCCCTTTTTTCTTCGGTTTTTCCTTTACGGTTTCACTTCCCGATATTTTGGGCATTCCGTCCCCACGTTCCTCTTTCATTTTGTGGATATTCTCGTTACGCCCCTTTACGTAACCGGCTTCGGTAGCATCGGCTACATCCTTGTCGTAACTCATTCCCTTGTCAATAAACTCGCATACCTCTTTCGAGTAAAGACCGGACAGGATAGGCTGCACCATCTTGGTCCATGCTCCGTCAAGGAAATCATCTACCTCATATCCTTTCTCCTTGCAGTATGCTTCTACCTCGGGCATGCTTTTTTCCAGATTGTCCTGATACTCTTTTCTGGACGCTTCGCTGGCTTCCTGTTCCGCTTTTCTCTCTTCCTCGGCTTTCAGGATTTCCTCATATTCCTCAGAACCTTCTTCTGCGGACAAAAAGTCTTTTCCGAAATAACGGACCAGTGAGCCTGCTGCACCACGCTTCCCTGATACAATATCCGAAAGCATCTGAGCGATACGGGGATCTCTTTTCAAGGCTTCTGCTATCTTGGCCTTTTGTTCGTTCCCTTCGCTTAGGTATTTCATCAGCATCTCCGATGAGGATTCCTCATCTTCGGGATCGTAACCTTCAATCATTCCCTTCAACATATCATGTAGGGCTTGCTTCTTGGTAAGCTTTGTGTCAGACCCACCTTTCACCGTATCCAGCTTTTCGGATTCCGCTTGTGCACTGTCGCTACTTGCAGGAATGCTTTGTCTTTTCTCTTCTTCCATAAATTCGCTTTTTGAAAATTCTTCCACAAATGAAATAGGAAAGAGGGGAAAGGAAGTTGTTGTTTTACGCAAAAAAGTTGTAGTTTTACTAAAACAGCAACTTTTGAAGCAGAAAACAGTCTATTTTTGTATAAAAGATTTTATTATGAAGGTAGATACGATTAGTGCCATTCGAAATACAGATGTCGTCAACGCTTTCTTTGATGCGGTAAAAAGTATGAGGAAAAGTATTCCATACACACCACAGGATAGGGTAATAGAACACGCCCTAAAAAACGGAGCCCCGCGCTTTTATACTACTTTTGAGAATGCACGCAGATTTGTTTCATTATTGGAAAGAGGCAGAAAACTTCCTCTGACTAATCCGAACAAGATAGCAATGTACAGGGAACTTCACCGCAGATATTGTAAAATGCGGGAGTGTCAGGCATGCGGACGCGGATATGCGATACTCGAAAATATCATAGAGCAACCGGCGCCTTCATTCTATATAGACGTAGACACCTTCCGAGGTATACTATACAAATCATATAAAAGGAAATAAACGATGTACTTTATTCTGCTGCTTGTTTGTTTTTATGCCATGTCCTGCACCATTGATTTGTCTCAGCTGGGCGTGTCAGACACTTCCCCATGGTGGACATTACTCACTTACAGCATGGTACACCTTTCCTTTATCCATTTACTTATAAACTCCATAGCATTCATGTCTTATTGGAGGATATTAAAGCGATACTTTAATATATATGCCGTGCTGTGCATAGCCGTATTCACATCCGTCATATCTGCATATCTAGGAAAGGCAGCCATTCCTACAGTAGGGGCATCCGCTGTTATTTATTCTATGGCAGGCACCTACATAGCTGCTGTTCCTTCATTACCCAAAGGGAAGGTTAAGTTTTTCCTGATGGTAATAATTTCATTCATATTTACCGGGCTATTCGCACAAAGCATCAATACCGATATCCACATTTACAGTTTCTTTATTTCGGCGGCAGTAAGCCTTTTAACAAGGAGGTTTATCTATGTCAAAGCCTGAAGAAATTATAAAGGAAAATTTAAAGAGGCTGGCAGAGATAGAGAAGCCGTATTGCCAGCTTACAGGAGAAGGGTCTATATCCGTCAATCGGACTCGGGTGGAAATAGAAGACAGCCCGATTAGCGTCATGTTTCTCCCAGATGATTTTGCCGGTACCGGATTTGTCCAAAAACTAAAGGACGTTGGTTTTAAGGGGTATATCACAGCCGTACTAAACCAAGGAGTGACAGATGCCCTTCTGAATGGATTATGGACGGAATTCTGCAAGGAAAGAATAAAATATGATTTTGAATTTTGGGCGTACACTTGTCTGGTGATAACAGAAAAGGGAACCGGAAGAGATATACCGTTCAAACTCAACAGGGCGCAAAGATATTACCTGAAAGAGCTTGAAAAGCTACGTTTGTCAGATTCCCCCATTGATATTGTTCTCTGTAAGGCCAGACAGTGGGGCGGTTCCACGTTAACGCAACTCTACATGCTATGGATTCAGCTGGTCCATCGGGTAAACTGGAACTCCGTTATTTGCGGACACGTGGAAACGGCAGCCCGAAATGTATCCGGCATGTTGCAAAAAGCTATCAATAACATGCCGGCATGGATTACCGGAGTAAAGATAAAGACATCTCCTTATCAGGGCTCACAGAAGACCAGATACATCAACACTACCAACAGCCGTTATTCCATCGGATCAGCCGAAAAGCCGGAAGGATTACGCTCGGAGGATATTGCCATGGCTCATCTGACTGAGGTAGGACTATGGAAAGCTACCAAAGGGAAGAAGCCGGAAGATTTGGTACAGGCTATCTTCGGATCTATCTTGAGCGGACCATATACCATGAAGGTGCTTGAATCAACAGCCAAAGGGGTAGGGAACTACTTTCATCGTACTTGGATAAGCGCATTGAAGGGAGAAAACAATTTTACACCGGTATTCATTCCCTGGTTTCTCATTGATATCTATTCCGAGCATATCTATCATCAGGAATATTATTCCTTCATCCTGTCTATGGACGAATACGAGCATTGGCTGTTTGAGCTGGGAGCGACATTGGAGGCTATCAAGTGGTACCGCTCCAAAAAAAAGGAGATGAACGACCAGTGGCGTATGTGCTCCGAATACCCGTCTACTGCGGCGGAAGCGTTTCAGAGTACGGGTAGGAGAGTGTTTCCTGCCAAATACGTGGAATCCTTGCGGCGTACATGCGTGGAGCCTGTATTTTACGGTGAATTCTGTGGGAATGCAGAAAAAGGCAAGGATTCCCTACTGAATGTCCGTTTTGAAAGTCTTCCTCCTACACCGGACAGGGAAAACATCTTATGGGTGTGGGCTCTTCCCGACACGTCCGTTTCATACAGGGACCGGTATATCGTTTCCGTCGATGTGGGTGGTGTGTCCGAGAATGCCGACTACTCCGATATTAGCGTAGCTGACAGGCTTCCGATGCTGGAGGATGGCGGAGTACCCGAGATTGTCGCAGAATGGCACGGACACATCGAACATGATTTGCTGATATGGAAGGCGGCGCAGATAGCATCAGCTTATGACAATGCCCTGCTTGTTATCGAAAGCAATACATTGGAAACCGAGGGAACGGAAGGTGACAACTTTGAATATGTGCTGGATGAAATTGTGGAGTCATACGACAACCTGTATTCACGTACCACACCCGAACAGATAAGACAGGGAATGCCAACAAAATACGGGTTCCATACGAATACAAAAACGAAGCCCATGGTTGTAAACTTCCTGAGAGCCGCGGCTCGTGACGGACAGTACGTGGAGCGTTGCAATGAAACGACACTGGAAATGGATGTGTTCGAACTGAAAGAAGACGGGAAACAGACCGGGGCAGTCGAAGGATGCCACGATGACCGTGTAATGGCAAGGGGCATCCTTGTTTATGTCTGCTGGCAGTGGCCGGCTCCGCGTATCATACGGAAAACTTCTGGAAAAGAGAAGAAAAGAACTGCAATTGTCAGCGAGGCTTCATTATGATTTTACAGATTGCACCACTCCGTCTTTCGAGGATGCCCGGCTGTCATCATTCATCATACGCATCAGTTCCGGATTAGCCGCCTGCTGCTGCATCTGTTGTATAATTTGCGGGTCAATTCCCTGTATAGGCATTTGCTGCATATTAGCCATTTCCTCCTCATTCCGTTTGATGGATTCCAATATTTTGGAAGCGAACGGATAAGAGGAATTTTCAAGCATTGTCTTCACGTCAATTGCATTCTTCTCGAACAGGCTCATCAGAAATTCATTCTCCAGCATTTGGAAGGAAGGAGTATTCGACCCTTCGGTTATTTGTATGTCAATCTGCGCCCCTTGTACCTTGTCCGGATTATAATATTTGGCTTCTTCCGAGTAGTCTTTTCCGGACAAATCAATATGTCTTGCCGAGGTGTAATATTGCTGTATGGTTTGCATCGTCTTGTAGTCCCTACGTTTCCTGAAGCTGCGAAAAGAATCGAACAATCCTTTCAGATTGAGCGAAGAATTCTGTACCTGTTGCGCATACAGACTGGCAGCCGTACCGGAAGGTGCCTGTTTCCCTTGCATGGCACTGTTCACTCCGGATATATCGTTGATAAGTTTCAACTGGAGGTTTAACAGTTCATAGTCCCCCTGCACGGCAGCCTGTCCGTTCACTTGCTTAATAACATTATCTAGATTTTGTCCCTGTTTCGGTTTCACGAACAGCACCCCGTTGTAACGGACGTATTCATCCACTATCTCTTCGCGGGTCATGCACTCAAACGCATCTTCAGCCACGATAAGCAATCCCTTTGAAGACGCTCCACGAATAAAGTCAATAAGGGTCATGGTACGGTTTATCGCTCTTTGCTGGTCTATGAAGTCTTCTATGTAGTTGAACACTTTTCCCTGCACCATAGGATAAGCATGGAACGCATAGTTATGCTCTTCGTGCCAGTAAGGGCTTTTCCCTTCCTGTAGTATATCACCCCATGGGGTCATATATCGGTAGTACCAGTATTGTTCATTTCCGTAATCATAGTTGATGAGCAGTATGTCTTCCTGTGCCACACCTTGCGCCGTCCCTTCCGCTATTCTCCGTTCATTCTCGGTATCCAATAACGACCGGTTCTTCAAGTCCTCCCACCAATAGGTTCCTTTCAGTTCATCTTGGCAGAAATAGGCCTCTCTGCTTTCCAGCTTCCATCCGAATATCACGCGGCACAGGTCCGGGCGGCTTGGCGCATAGAACGTCATATCCCTGTTCTGCCGACCCTGCAATCCGTCATATCCCACATACATGGAGCTGTACCGGTCTTTCCCGTACAATCCTTCAATCCATTCCTTATCGGCTGCCGACTTTGCGAACAAAGCCACAACCTTATCCAGCGTCATATCGAACACTTCGCCGATACAGTTCAAATCCCAACCACGCACATCTTCTATATTTGAGTTAAAGAACATACGTGAAGGATTTACACCAAACACCCATACATCATTCATCCGCTTGGCAGGATTGAACCCGTATTCAATGCGCTGTCCGATGAATCCGCCGCACAGCAATAGTCTGAGGCTGTCAGAGTCCAGTTCGTCCATCTCATTGATCTCATGGACATACTCTAGCGCAATGCTCATCATTTCACCTATCTTCGCTTCCTTTTGGTCGCGTACACTGCAAATGGTTTGCGTCACATTGTTTCTGAACTGCCCGTCTATATTCTTGATAATAGGGCTTATCATGTTGTTCTTAAGAGGAACCTTACCATTCTTCTTGATGAGATCTGATTCGGTAATGATCATATCCGTATCGGGGTCTTTTACGTAATCTCCCCATTGATCTTCGTATGCGTACATCACGCTTCTGCGTAATTTACTCCTGGCTTCCTCCAGTGAAGCCCAGCAAGCGGCGAACTCGTCCAGTATATCACTATTACGTTTTCGCTTTGAAACGGAGATATCCTTCTCCGCTTTCTTATGCGAAGAAGGTCTTACACTCCTGTTTAGAAATTTGTTGGCCATATCATGTATATGCATTTAATTGACAAATGTATCTGTTAATCATCATTTATCAATTGCTATTTTACCATTTTAAAAACTTGGGGATAATCTTTTTCCACCCTAATAAATAAAAAACAGATGGATAATTTGTGTTTTGAACTATAATTTCTTTTCTTTGTGAGAGAAATTAATCTATTTTCATGAAAAAGAATAATCCTAAAAGCCCCAAAAGGAAAGGGAAGACATATATACCCAAAAAAGGAAACAATCCAGAAGAGTTTTCTAAACGGATTTCTATACTTAACGATAAGATAGATAAAAATAATAAATTGTCAGAAATGAAGGAACACGCTTTATATGCATACATTTCATTAATGACAAATTTTGCTAGTCATGATTTAAAAAATGCAGTACATAATCTGGACGGATACGTGAACACTTTGGATATTTCTAATGTTACTAAAGAAAACATAGATGCTATTAATGAATTTATTTCAAATATTCGAAAAACTATTTCAGATTTTAGAACACTATCTCCTGATAAATCGAAAAATGAGTTCCATTTATCAGAATTAGGAAAATCAATTGAACTACTGAATAGAGGATTATTAAATTCAAATAATATTAGTGTTACATACGAATATGACAAGGGCGACTCAACAGTAATAAAGTTATCCTTGCATAATGTTATACAGATGATTAATAATTTAATATTGAACTCAGCAAAAGCGTTATCTAACAATGTAGGAGATAAGAAGATATTAATTTCAATAAATATAATAGGATCTAGCGTTGTTGTGAAAATATTCGATAACGGAACAGGCGTGAAAGATGACATAAAAGATAAGATATTCAAATTGCATTTTTCTACTACTGGTGGTAGCGGAATAGGATTATACCATACACAATATATAGTTGAATCTATGGGGGGAAGTATTGTATATGAAAAATTGAATAGTGAATTTAATACTGTTTTTACATTAAAATTTCCTATATATGAGCAATCTGTCGATACTGATAATTGATGATGAGCTAACGCAAGTTGAAAATTTGCAAAGAGCCATAATAAATGACTTCCCTAATGGAGTCTCTATATTCACAGCTTCCGAAGAAAAGGATATTCTTCAGAAATTAGAATATTGCTATTATGATTTGGCTATAGTTGATTTGAGAATGAGCAACTATAGCATAAATGGATTTGATGTAATTGAAAAAATTAATACCATATCCCCATATGCGAAAATCATAATTGTTTCTGCTTATGCAGATGAGTACCAGTCAGAGCTAAATAAAGTACTTCAATTAGGAAATATTCTTGGATTTGTAGATAAAACATCTTTCTCCATATTTAAAAATAATGTCAAATCTCTAATAGAAAAAAGAATAGAAGTTATTAATGCTTGTGATGATGTTTCCAAGAAAGCACTTAAGGACTATTATTCATCATTGAAAAATGAGACCAATCCTCAGAAAAAAGGATTACAATTTGAATATTTTATATCCATGCTTTTTGGACAAATGGGATTCAACAAAATATTAAATCGAGTAAAAGATAGGACTCCGAATGAAATAGATTTAGCTATCAGAAATGAGATAAACGACCCTTTCTTTTTGAAATTCAGCCCTTATTTTTTGGTTGAGTGCAAAAATTATCCAGAAGAAAAAGTTGACAAGAATGTATTTATAGTGTTTAAGGATAAAGTGAAAAATTCAAACAAACTGTCAACCTTTGGAATACTTGTAACTACAGGATTAATGAAATCAAGCGTATATCAAGAAGCTATGAGGTCTTCTTGTGATGATATAAAGATCATTTTTCTTTCAAATCCAGAAATAGAAATGTTAATTCGTTCAGATAACAAACTTGAAGACTTCAAAACAATCATAGATAAACAAATTAAGGATAATTAAATCTGATGTATCTAGTTAAAGGGCTTTCTTTTATACCCTTTAACTAGATACATCAGATTTGAAATCTATCTGCCATTTTCTTCCATCAGGGATATAGCTTTACGCTTGGCATCCAGTATCTGCATATCAATCGCTTTTCTGGCTTCTCCTTCCGGAATGGATTTGCTTGCCTTATACATTCTATCTATATTGGATTTCAATTTTTCAAACTTCTTGTACCATTGGAACTTTGCTGTCTTGGTGAAATCGGCATATTCTTTAAGGTATTTCGGATTCATCAGTGAGGCTTTCTGCGTAAGCCCACTTACCTCATGGTCAATAACCTCAAATTCATCCACCATCTTATAGTATTCTTTGTTCACACCGGCAAAGGCACTACGCTCGTCCTTTTCTGTTATGAATCGATTCAGTACAGGAATATTTCTCAGTTTCAGGTTCTCGTTCCTTTCGCCTTCCGCTACACTTTTGGCTCCATACCACAACGTTTTTCCCAGTTGGTTGAGTGTCTTTCCCATACCGCCGAAATAACTCTCAAACAAATGTTCCACCTCGGCAGGATTCACATCAATGACACCTTTGCGGAAGTCAGACCCACCACTGATTTCATTCAAGAACCGAGAGGAATCCACCAGCCAGCCCGATGTTCCTTTGTACACGCGCTTGAATTCAGGGTCCAATTCGTTGAAGGCGGTCTTCTTGGAGATAGGTTTTCCTGTGAAATCTTCGTTCTGGTTAATCTGCCAAAATGGTTTCAGAACATCAGGCATCAGCGTAGATACCACATCTCCGTTGTGCCCCAGCGGATTCAAGGGAAGTAATTCCGTTAACTGGTTAGCCATATCGTATGTCACTTCGGTGGGTCTTACTTTGCTCTTGGAAACCGTATAGCTGTACGCCATTTCTCCAAGCCCGTAGAAAGCACGCAATTCGATAGGCAAGGGGATAGTCACGAACTTACCTTTTCCAACATATATGCACAGGTTATTTCGTCTTACCCATTCTGGCAAATCCATGTATGGATCATCGTCACCTGTACCGCCCAGCAATGCGTAAAGAAACGAGTTAATCAAGGCAGGAACGACAAATCCGGCAGAAGTGAATCCTCCAAGCATGGTTCCGAACTTCACAGGATTCTTTTTGGCTAGCCTTCCAAAGTTAGTCAAAGACTGGACACCTGCATTGAAGAAGAGATACAATCCTCTAAACAGACCCGCACTGATCCCAAAGAAACCGCCCGTCTTTAGTCCAGCCCCCTTCTTGTTGAAGTTTACGGTTACCTCTTTCGCGTCGTTTACCGATTCGGTAATGGACCGGTCCATTTGCCGGGAAGTCATATAGGTAGTGAAACGGGAAACGTCTTCCGCCCATCGGTTGAAGTCTTCCATTCTATCCACGCACCACCGCAAGGCGTGTTTGGCTTTTCCTTCCTCACCGGTCATTCTTTCCAGGTCTTTCTTTATTTTCTTCTTGTATTTGTCCACATCCGTTAAGGTCATGTAGCCTGTTTCCCCTCCGTTTTCCAGAAACTCCTTGAAGTATCGGTCTATCTCTTTACTCATATCTCCTTTACCGTTCAGGTTTGCCAGAATAGCCTTCATGGCTTTGGGAACATTCTGGAAGAATTTACCCGCATATTCGGGAGATTCCTTTACAAGCACTGCGCTTTGTGCGAATATCAAATCTCTTGTCAAGTTGCTCAACACGAAGGCTGGATTACGGGTTGTGAAGTTGGCAGACAACCATCTGTTTGCCGTACCGATAGCCTTCATCATCGGGTTCTTTTCCACATCCGGGTTTGTCATGCCATTGATAGCCTGTGCTGCACGCGGGTTTCCGTTAATGAATAATGTATAATCCTTCCCGTTCCGTTTCACGGTGACAATGTGCTCTTGTACCTGTGATTTTCCTATACGGTAGTTGATGTTCAGCCCATTTGTGCTCTGTGTGGCTTCACCAGCATCTTTTAACTTATTCATCCGTTCCTCGTGCTCGGCTATCTTTCTGTCTATTTCCTCTGCCGAATCATTCTCTTGAATGTCCGGATACGAAACAATCCAATCTCCTGTATTAAGGTCTTTCACGTACCACGCCTTCTTGATGGTGACAACATCGGTCGGATGGTTCATGGCCATGTTTAGGAAATATTGCTTCATCACGTTTTTATTTCCCTGCATTATGGTGCTTTCCGCCATGTTGCCTATGACAGGAATGGGATTGTCTGGAATAGACCTTCTTCCCTTGGCAGACCTTAATACGGAATTGACAGGGGATTGGTCTGAAGAAAGGTATTCATATTCGTCATCTGCTTTCTTTTCTTCCCATCCGCGCAACGGCACATAGAAACGGAACATGTCGTTGGTGTGTTCGTATGCTTCTTTGCTCATCAGTCCGCTTTCGTATGCCTTTTTCAACGGGTGTTTGGTAGCCGCATTGATTCTTTTCCAAAGTGTAGCAGAGTCAAATTTCTGCTCGAACTCACGGACTTTATCGTTTGCCAGAGCCATTACGTCTGCATCCTTACCGTACTGGTCTTCGAACATCTGTATATAGGCATCGTCTCGTTTCTTCTCCTTTACACCAGCAGGTAACGCTTTCCCTGTCATCTTTCCAAGAAGGGTGCGGGTTGCGGAATAGTCGTTGATGGTACCGGCATATCTCAATCCTAATGCTTCCAGTTCCCGGATATACGTTTCTTCGCTTAATATCCCGTTTTTCAGATCTTCTAACAAATACGCCTTATCAGCTTCGTAATCTTCTTTCATTTGTTTGGCTGTATCAAAGCCCTGGTCTTTTTCCACTTCTTTGATAGCGTCACGGACAGAAAACTCAATGTTACGCTCTATTCCGTGTTTTAGCATCATGTAATCGGACAGTTCGTCGTAAGTAACCGAATTGTTCTTCATTAAACGGGCTATTTCCTTTTCCAACGGTTCAAAGAATTCATTGTAATACTTTTCCGATTCCGATGTATTCTTGCTGCTCATTTGGTTTTCGGCCATATAAGCGTTTTCAAACGTCTGTATAGGACTTCCCGAAGTCTTTGCCACAACCTCTTGCAGATTTTTCAGTGAAAGCATACTGTCCTGGTAGGCTTCACGTGCCTTATACCATTCCTTTTTTAACGATTGTTCATAGGCTTCCCGGCTACCGTCATCCGGAATGTTATCAGTCACATCATCTCTGAACCTGTATTCGCCTACTTTCAATTCGTACTGTTTAGCTATATCTCTCGACACGTCAATGACGTTGTTATCGCTAAGGTTCTGGTAACTCTTCCAAAGAATGTATCTCAGCTCGTTGTCACTCAGTTTGAACCCAAGTTTCACGCCTGCTTTGCGAAGCATGTCAATAAAGAAGTCTTTCACTTTTTGCCACAGGCTACGCTCGTTCTCGTCTTCAAATCCACGTTCTGCCAGTTCGGCAAGGTATTCTTCTGTAGCGACACGTTTGTTTCCACCACGGGCGTTTATTTTACTTCTGATGCTCTGTTCCGCATTGGCGTATACATTGTCAAGGAATGTATCAAAATTCTTTCCGAACATCTTTCTTAACCCGTAATGGGCCACCGCTTCATGGAAAACGGTTTCTCGCGCATCCTCAACCGAAGAAGCATTCGGAAGGACCAATACCACTTCACCGGTACTTGTGTCAAACCATCCCTTTGACTTCCGTTTGCGCTGTTCTGTTTTGCCGTCCGCATCCGTTATCTCGTTCACGTTACGGATTACTTTGACAGGCGTATGCAGGGATTTGGACAATTCATTCACCGATGATGATATTTTACCTTGTTCCAATGTTGGATTCTCAAAACTTTCCACTATCTTTGTGGCATGAGAAAGTCTTGAACTGCTGAGGGCTTCCGCGCGTAGTGCGGAGTGGTGCAGATAGTTTAAGGCTTTTTCTTTGTTTATATATGTAGCCAACTCACGCTCTATCCAATCTACTACATTGTCTTCACCTTTACCAAAAACAGAAGACACGATATTAAAATCAATATCCTCTCCTTTTCCCACATTAAGAGTTACTAAAAAGTTACCATTCCGTGTATTCAACTCTGTAAGAACTGAACGGCTACCATTTCCTTTACGATAATTATCAAAAACTGCAATTGGGTTAGCCACAGCTTTTGGCAAATCATGTAACTCTTCCAAATTGAAGCCATGTTTCTTCATCTTCTTGATAATCTTATTTCCGTATAGCTTCAACGGCTTTTCAGATACTCCCGCGCTTAAAAGCACATCGGATGGCATTCCTAGACTTAGCGTAACACGATCCGCATTCCTCTCGTTCAAATTATCAAGTCGATCATTGAACCTCTGGTTCACGTTATCCAAATTATCGCTCATCATGGCCGAAGGCTCCGCAAGAGCATCATTCAAGAATATTTGGTCCTCTCGTGTTACATCTTCCGTTTCCGAAGCAAGAGTATTGCGGCGTTCCTCAGGTGTCATATTCATACGGGATTGTACATTACGTGCTTCAACTTCACCTGAAAGTTCATTGTATCTGTCGTTTTCTCCACCAAGTCCAAATTTTTCAATAAGAGATTGATACTCATTATAAGCATCCTCATATCCCTCTTTATCATAACCCCGCACCCAAAGATTGAATCCCTTATCAAAAGCATTACGGCTGGGGATAAAGCCATCCCCAAACTCGAATCCATCTGAGTGATATTCATTTACCAAAGCATTATAAACATCCATCTGTGAAGCGTCTTCTCCAAGCTCCTCACGCTTGTCAGCAAACTCTTCAATCATAGACCAGGCATCGCGCTTTTCTTTTAATGCGTCAAGGTATTTTCTATAAGTCATACTGTTTCCACCACGAGCGAATCCTTCAATTGATTGTACGGCATGCTGTACCTCATGCGCTAAGATACTACGGAAATCCGCCCTGTCTAGAACAAACTCATTCACACGTATCAAGTTTTGGCTTCCATAATAAGTCGCTCCTGTATTGCTTGTAGGGGTGTTGTATATCTCCACGCGTATCTGCTTCAACTCCGGATAAGTCTTAAATAAATTCTCATCCTTCACATAATCGTCAAGATAACGCACGTCGTTCGCTTCGTATGTGTCGCGAAGTTCTTCTGCCTTTTCTGATAATTCATCAAAACGGGCTGCCTCTTCGTCCGTCAGCTCTACTCCATCAAACAGTTTGTCGCTTAGCGCATCATACTCTTTGCCCCATGACAGGTTGGACCAAAGTCTGTTTTTTCGCGCAAGTCCTTTCGGATCAATCTCAAAATCCTCCACTTCATATCTCCATTTTCCGTCAGCCCCACGTTCCCAACCTGTAGCCAGCTTGATTTTTCTAGCATTTTCTTTTTCATTTGTTTGGAGAAGAGAAACTAATTTCTTATCTTTGATATTGGAAATAGGAGCAGTTTGTATTTCCCCTCTATTCGTCGGACGATTCCGATCTTCTGTTCCAGCATCGGGCGTTGAAGACAATTCAGTCGAGGAGGAAGGATTTATTAGGGCAAGTTCATTTATGAGTTTGCCCTTTTCTATGTGTGTGAGTTTGTGATCATAATAACGGTTCCCGTCTTTTTCTTCTGCTTCTACCATACGGACTGTATAATCTTCACTGCCAATTTTCAACCCACATATATAATAATGATAAGCCACTACATTGGGATTTTTCTGTACGTCTTGGTTTTCAGAACTATCTATATATATAGCGTTTTCTATAATTGAAGGAATGGCTGCCACACTCTTGATTTGTACAGTGTCGTTAAGCGTGTCATGCTGCAATATTTCTTTTAGACCACCGTTCTTGCGCCCTCTTTGTAATTGAATGGTTCTTCCTGTGTCTTTGTTTGTGTATTCTCCTTGTAAATTTTTCCCGTATTCCAATGCGTTTTTCTTGTACTGTTTCAAGTCATCGCTCGGTTCTATCTCTTTACCCGTAATCTCTATCGGCTCACTCTTCCGCAGCTTCTCAATGCGCCCTTTCTTCGTATTGAAAGCGGATTCCATCTCTCGTGCCACATTCAGGTTATTAAGGCGGGTAGTTGCTTCCTCTGCCTTATCCAGTTGGGATGCGCCTTTCTCACCGATGAACCGATATCTTACATCGGCTTCATCAAGGTTGTGTTTGTTGGCGAAAGAGCTTATCTCCTCATTTCCAACCTCGCGAAATCGGATGTCACTGCCTTCGGAAGCAAATATCTCATTGCTTTCGTCATTCATTGCGCGTAAGCCGGAATATTCGGCTTCAAGCTCCTGTTGTTCCTGGTTCAGTTCCTGTTGCTCGAAGAAAACAGCGTCTCTCTCAACGGAGTCATTGCCGGCTTCTACCAGAATATCTTCCAGTTTTATTTTCCTGTCCTCTATCTCGGCCAGTCTTGTTTCTATATCCTTCATTCCGTCCGCATTGGCGGATTCTATGGAAGGTGCAAGTTGTACAGGATTTACACTCTTGTATTCAGAGAATGGCTTTGTCTTTCTTACAGAAGAATCAATCCATTTATAGAACTCATCCTTCGTTACTTCTGTAATGGCACTTATTCGGTTCTCCCAGCCGGGAGAATAGTTTGCAAGATAAGAGGAGCGTGCCTCATCCATAGACGGAAAACCGTACATTACTTTACTTTCGTCAAATTCACCTTTTTCATCGAGCTGGTCTACTACAAACACATTTCCTTCGGATGGATTGTCAGACAGGAAGATGTCTATATGGTCACCGTCCACGGCTTTCGTGCCACGGATATAGCCGTAGTCGTTGTTCATGATAATGCTCCATTCCTGCCCGTTGGCATCCCTTCCGCTACGGATCGATCCTTTCGGATTTTCTATGGTAATATCATATCCATCAAGTTTAATGTGACCCTTCTTATAGTTCCCGGCTTCCTTCTGTGCTTCGGTAGGATTGGTATTGACAGACTGGCGGGCTTTGTGCATATTCCATTCACGGGATACACGTTCCGCATAGTCTAATATGTTTTCATTGGGCTTTATGGATGAAGGTTCAAATTTCTTCTGATTCTGTTCCGGGATAACCAACATCTTACCAGGCTTGCGGCTGTCGTATGGTAACACGTCGATAAAATGAAGCAGCCCATTTTCATCTACAAGCACATTATTCGGTTTTGTATCGGCAATATCAAAAGTCCCGTCAGTCCAGTTTCCGCTCATATCTGTATAGAAGCCCATATTTTCAAGAAAATCATCTATTTCTTCTTGAGTTGCCTCACGGGTATTCTTAATATATGGTTGTGACAAGACAACAGAAACTTCGCCTTTACTGTTATAAGCAAAGCCTAAAACGGTAATGGCATCATTGGGGAACAACTCATTATGAGCATCCACCCGATTCATAAAACTATCAAAATTGCTTGAGTTGTTAGGTAAATACGAGAAGTTATTTATTTTGATTACGTATTCTCCGTCTTTTGATACATAAACTTCGTTTTCTCCTCCATAACCGATTTGATTGTCGGTTATGGATTCGAAGTCTTCAATCCAAGTCTTGCTTTCCTTACTTCGTTGAAAGACATCCCTAAGAAGGGATTCTTTCGTCCAGCTGCTTTGTCCAAGCGGCGTTGTTGTTCTATCGCCTGCTCTACGGAGAATGGTGTCTGCCTCATCTGTTCCATTGACTGACGAACCTTCTCCTGATAAGCTTTCCACTTTTCTACGTTCATTGTTTTCTTGGTTTATGGTTCTACTTTGTGAAACTGATTCAGATACAGCTTCATTTTTATCTTTGTGTGGCAAAGTTAAAGAATTATCCTTGTTTTGCAATAATTCTTCGGATGTTTCTTGCTTTTTATTGGATTGTTTGCTATCTTTGTCTTCTGAAACGGTTGGTTCACCGTTGGGTTCTGAAGATGTAATGCCGCCCTCTTCATTTTCAGAAAGCGAAGAACCAGTCGAAACGGCATTGTTCGGTTGTTGAGGTTCGGTCTTGACAACCGTTTCTTTTTTATTAGAATACCCTTTTCTGAATATTCCAGCACTATTTACATTCCAGTATGAACTATCTTTGGAAAGTTCTATAAACAATGTGTTATCGTGAGTATCTGTTATTTGTATCAAGAAGGTAGGAGAACCATTCTTTCTTCGTTTTCCCACACGAATGTTATCTTCGTCATAATTTATGGCCACATAGGATATAAAGTCTTCTACAGAAGCAAAGCCGGCTTTCCGTATTTGTTCTCCATGATTTGCTTCTATATGCGCAAGACCATATCCTTTTCCATTTTCATCTTGATAACCCTCGCTTAATTTGATGGGTGCCGGCGTTAATCCGCTATTTTCCCCAATATTACCGAAAGTAGTAGTTCCATTTGATGATAAAACGAATTTCTTTCCATTTTCGTCAATCTCATTCGACGAGGATATTCTATCGCTATTAACTACTTCTCCGGATGCGCCTTCTGGTAAAGCTCCATTCGTATCACTGCCTGGCAGGCCAGCTTGAATTGCGCTTCCTTGTTGTCCTTCACTGATTCCAGTTCGCCCGGACGGAACAAGTTCTTCTCCTTGCAAAACCGCATCGCTTTCAGCAGTTCCTGTGATTTCTCCTTGGGTGTCATTTTCTATCTGTTTTAATTCATCTGCAATATTACCATAAAATTCTTGTTCGTCAAAGTCTTTATACTTTTCTTCCACAACAGAAGTCCAGGTTTCCTGATAGGATTCATAATCTTCCGGTGTCATGTGGAAATATTCGTCACACCATTGCTCGTAAGCTTCGTATTCAGCCACTCTTTCCTTTTCCGCAGCCGCTTCCCGGTTGTTCTTTATTATATCGGCAAGCTCTTTCTTTGTCGTAGCCTGTGCAAGTACATTGATAATGGCGTCGCGTCCGGCGTTCGGGTCGTTCTGATCAAAGAAGTTCGTACCGTTCTCCCTGTCCGCCTGCATCAGCGCTTCTCCGGCTTCCTGAATACTCATGCCGCCTTTCTCCTGTGATGAGAAAAGACCGAAATACTTCTTCGCCTCGTCCCTTCCGAATCCGGTTTCCTCACCGAAAGAGGATTGAAGCAGGGGAAGATTACCGTTTGCCAACTGTTGGGCTGCAAATTCTTCTCCATTCATCGGCTCTTCCATGGAAAGGATTTCATCAGCTACAGCATCTCCCGGTTTCTCTCTCATGGATTTGAGCTCTTTGGCCACGTTGTCCCAATAGTCTATACGCTGCTGTTCTTCATCCATCTTTGCTTTATGGTCAGCCTTTTCCTTTAGATATTTCGCTTTGTTGGTTCCCATTTTGGGCGGCTTCTTCTCCAGTTTCTCCAGATTCGCCATAGCTTCTTTCCGGTTCGCACTGATAAAATCATCAATCTCATTATCTTCCAATGAGCCGTCATTCAAATCAGCCAATGTATCTTCTATTTTGGCTTTATGATACAACATATTTCCCTTATCATCCATTGGAATAGCAGGGGAGGATGGCTGCTCTGTTTCTACATTGGCAGTATCAGCCGGAGCGGTTTCTACCGGCACTTTTTGTACGTCAGGATTTACAGGACTGTTTTTAGGCTGCATAGTCTCTTCTGACACTTTGCTTTCTTCCGCTTGGGGAGGAATTTCATTTTCCGCATCATTTTGTGGCATAATGCCATTTAACGGTGCTACATAGACCCTGTTTCCATCAGATACAAGAGCATCACCTTCCGGGGTGAATCCGGTTACGGTTCCCTTTATTCCCTCTTGGATTACCACTTCATCGCCCACCATAGGAGCATATGGCTGCGGCAGCTGTGCCTGTTCTTCGGCAATAGTCTGCTTTTCGGCATCATCTTCCGCCTGTTGAGCTACGCTATCAGTGTCATTCATGTCAACCAGCGACACAAAAGCAGAAGGGGAGGCCATCTTCCGTACTCCATTTTCGTCCAGGTAATAAAGTATATCGCTCGAATTCTTCTCATCCACGAAGCCTTCTTCATCAAAAGCCAATGTGCCGCCAACTATATGTACAGGATCCGGAGAAAGATTTGAATTCACACGTACCACTGCGCCCATATCCGGATTGCTGACACCTTCCACTTCTTTTCTAGCCGTTTCTCTTGCGTCAGCCACCTTATTTCTCACACTGGATATATAGTCCTCGAAATCAACTTTCGCGGCATGGTAATCAACTATTGCATCCTGCTGTTGCTCAGACAGCCCTTCGGACGACAAAATGTTCTGAATATCTTCACCGGTATCTATTCGGCCCACTATCTCAGGAGAGAGCGCACTTTCCATGTTTTTTCGTGCGGTTTCAAATTCAGTGAAGATAGCAGATTTGTTTTCCTCTATATCTTCTTGCGGAAGTGATTCTTTACCCATTTCCGCTTCCACACTATTCATTGCCGTTTCTTTCAAAACGTTTGCAATGTATTTTATCTCCTCCTTTCTTTCTTCTGCGGATAGCGAAGGATCATTCATAACCTGTTTTACAAACGTACGGGCACCTTCTATGTCCTGGCTCTTAATATCTGCTTTGAGTCTGTCAAAATCAATATGTTCCTTCATCTTTTCCTCAAAGGATCTAATTTCTTTTCCGGTCTTGTATCTTTCACGGATGAAAGCACCTGTACCGACCAACCCGAATGCCGCACTCATGACACCTACACCCAGAAACGTATCAATATTTTGGTCTAAATCCACCAGTTGTTCGGGTGTCATATCACCAATAGCGACACTTCCCAAGTTATTATATACCTCTTCGGAGTATTCAGCGATGGGCCCTTGGAATTGTGCCCGCTTGGCAAACTCGCGCACTCCTTTTGCGGAAGCGGAGCCATAAACGCTCTTCATGTATTCACCGAACTTGGAAGCTGGTATATTTTTCAGTCCTGGCAGTCTCATTATCTGCCTGCCTACGAATTTAAGAGAAGGAGCGAACTGATTACCTATCAATTCGGATTGCGTTTCAAGTGCTGTGGATGCGAAAGCTTTTCCTGCTGCGCCCAATCCGCTTTCCGCCCCTTTGCGACCGGCATACTGAAAACTTTGCCCGTCACTATCGAAAGTCACGTTGCCTATTCCTCGTTGTGTATAATCGTCAGCTACACGACCCATTCCGAATGATGCGGTATGTATAGAAGCATCCATAACACCTTTAGATAATCCCGTTACTCCTTTTGTTATGTTTTTCTTAATGGTATTCTTGGAGTAATTCTTGGCTATCCATTTCATAAGTCCTTTTGTGGCAGCTTTTGTACTGGCAGAAACGGCGGCTGTCCCTGTCATCATATCAACCATAAATGGAAGCGAGGCACCGGTTACAGAGCCGGCCTTATATCCTCTTCCCAGTTCAGACTGAAAATACGCTTGTGTAGCAGCATTAGAAACAATGGCATCCATTAACAGTTTCTCTTCCTTGTTCAGGGATTCCGGTCCTTCCTTTTCGCACTTTTCCAGAACGTTCAGACACGCCTGTCCGTCCGCTAAGCCTTTCAGTCCCATAGTCCAGTTGTCAAGATTAAAAGCTTCATCTTTAAATCCCCTGGCCAATCCTTCGACAAATGTACCTTCGCTTTCCGCATCAGCAGCCTCTATCATCTTCCTGGACTTTTCCATCATGCTTCTTGCAGCACTTACTTGACGAGACTTCTCGTTGTAGTCCTTCGAACTAACCTCCCGTTGTACTCGCGCCAAGTTGCTCTCATAAGTAGGTGAGCTTACGTCTTTCCATCCACCCTTACGCTTTTCCAGTTCATTTTCATATTCATTAATCCGACTTTCTATGCTTTCCCAACTATTCCGTGCGGTTGTCTTGTCTAAAAGGGCAGTATCGTCACTCATCCGCTTCCCGTATCTTGATAACACCTTCTGCGAGTATTCATTTACAAACGGTTCCATCTGCTTATCCAGTTCTGGAAGGTATTCCGTCTCCCATAAGGCTTGAATCGCGGTATCTTTGTCGGCGGGGGCTGCGCTGGAGGACATAATATCCTTGTACGCTTGCGATTCCTTTAATTTTGCCGAAAGCATATCAACTAAGTCCTTTTGTGTTTCAGCCAGCTCAGTTTGTGACCGCTTTCCTTCATCCGTCATGGAGAACCGGGAGAAGTAATGGTCGCGTATATCATCATAGGAATTAAAATAGTAAGGCTGCTCTTTGGCAGAAGCCAATTTCTTATCTAGAACCTGATCCTCCATTTCATTGTACACACTAGCTGGTGTTACTTTCTTTTCGGAAACAGGAATAGGCTTCGGAACTTCTTTTACAGGTTGCACTGCATCAGTGACGGCTGTAACCTGTCCATTTGCAGGTGCCAGCAATTGTTCTCGTGACAGTTCTTTTCCGCCAATATTGAATGAAGCAGGCATCTTGCCGGTTCCGTCATCAACATTTCTATTAAGCCACCAATCCGGTATCTTATCAGTTCCGTCCTTCGTATTGTTGAAGTTCATCCCGGATTGAAACTCATCAAAACTTCCCACATCTAAGCCAGCCTTGACAGAACTATCATACAGCCATTTTTGAGATTCGGGTTCGGAAGAATGAGCTTCATAGTCTTTATAGTCTCCTAAATCATATCCTTGTTTTGACAAGGCATCATATAGCCATTTTTTATTGTCTTCCATCTTTATCTTTTATAAGGTGCTACATTCTCGTTTTTATTTCCTCTCCATGGAGCTACATTTTCATTACTTTTCCCTTTACCTATTATTTTATAGAATTCATCTGTTAGTTCCGGAAAGTCCTGCAATCTGCGCTGAATGATCGTTATTGCCTTGGTTGCCTGGTCTCCACCTTCGCCATATTGCATGTTAATATCATCCAATGCATCTCCATACTTGCCAGGGTTCTCTGCCGATAGCTTTTTCATCTTATTGTATAGGGATATAACAGCACCTCTCTTTTCTTTAGAATAGGTTATAGGCACCTGATTCCCGTTGTTATCAGTTACCACGATACTTTCATTTCCGTTCATGCCTGTTTTATTCACATGTTCTTTCGCAGTTTTTGCAGAGATTCGTGAGGTTTCCGCATTGTATGAAGCGGTTTTTTCCATAGCCTCGTTATGCCTTTTCAATTCTTCCAGCTTCTTGTCTGCCTGTTCCTGCGTTATCTTGTTGTTCTTCACTTTCTCAGCCAGTTTCTCGTATTCCAGCTTCATCCTTTCTCCAAACTGGCCTTGTTGCAGGGCCAGCTTATATTTGTCAAGAGCTATCTTTTGTTGGTACTTCTTTTCCTCAAAATCGTTTTTAGCCTGTGACAAGGAATAATTAATATCAGCGTCATTGCGCCAGTCTTTTAATTTGCGAAGCTGCTCATTGTAATAAGGCACCTTGCTTTGTATAGGTGAAAATTGCCGTGCACCTTTTGCGGAAGCCACTGTCTGACCGACAAGGTTTGCCAGATCCCCAAGCAAAGAGGCTTTGCGCTGTCTCTCTATATCTTCTTTGCTATCCGTGTACTTCTTATCCAGCAACGCCTTGAATACATCCTCTCCGTTATTTATACGCTCTACGACATCAGCTCCTGGCTGTTTGTATGCGTCATTGATAGTCTGAGGATTATTCACTCTTACTTGTTCAGCACTTCTCGCAGGGGAATCCTTCACTTCCGGCGGAGGGGTCTGTTGCCATACCGGCTTTGGAAGGTCTACAGCATTCTCCTTAGTTTGTGGCGCTACAGGTGGGAGATTCTTTTCCCCCTGCACAGGTCTTTTTAAATAATCTGCTAACAACATAGGTCTTCCTATTTATTTTCATCTTTCTTTTTATCAAAAACTGATGACGATGATAAGCCGTTAGCTATAGATCCGAGTCCGATACCCATCAGCTGTGCGCCGCCGGCTTCATTCATTTGTTGTTGCCCCATACGTGCATTGGCTATATTCTGTTGATTCTGCTGGTTGACCGCATCTATTTGCTCTTTCCTTGCATCAGCACGGGCTGCAAGACCTTCTATTGTGTCGCTCATCAATTTCTGGTCATTCTCCTGTTGAGCCAATACAGATTCAGGAGTACCACCAGTCACCGCTGCTGTAGCTTGTGCTTCCTGATTTCTTTTCTTCATTGTGTCCTCCACACGCTTTATGGCCGCTCGTGACTCGGAAGAGTCCAAATAGTTCTGGTAGTAATTACGATTATACCATGCTTCGTTTTTAGCCTCCTGGCTGTTTATCAGCTGCTCCTGTTTCTTTGCAGCCTTTCCGGATTTTATACCTCCCATTATTCCGCTGGCAAGACCTATGCCTGCACTTACTAATCCTAGCATAATTATAGTTTTAAAATTGTACAGCAAACATAAGGAAGGAGTATTAAAGCATTGATGTTGTTTTAATCAGAAAAGTTGTTGTTTTACCACTATTTCCGAATTCAGTAATTACTCAGTCACTAAGTTTTATAAATTTGTCACTAAACATTTTAGCAATAATAAGTAATAATATGAGTAACAAGAAGTTAGAAGTCACTAAAGTAGACACAAAATTAGGCAAAAGGACCAAATACACAGTGGAAGAGAAAATAGAAGTGCTCAGGTTGCTCAAAGAGAATTCTTATGATTATAAAAAGACATCCTTGGAAACGGGTGTTGTTTACGGTACATTGAAAAACTGGTTCAGCCAGTACAAGGACAGGATTAACAATATTTCGGCAGTCGATGTAATAGCTGAGAATGTTGAAGTGAATCTGTCGAAAGTGAAAGTGCGTTTTATCGAGAAGCATTTTGAAAAGCTGAATGAGCTGGCCAAATCGGCTGTAAGCCGTGCTCTGATCCTGATGAAAGAGGAAGAGGATTTATCGAAAGTGAACAACACCATAAAGATAATAGGAGATCTGTTCTCAAAAATGGCAGGTGTGGACGGAGACAAAGCAGGAGAGAAAGAGTCCAATACGGTAAACCTCATCCAACAAAGCATTGTCATGATGAATCAGATGAAAAACAGAGAGTAATCCTTTTGCGATTCAATTTAAATATTTATCTTTGTACTACGAAGTATAAATATATTCGAATATAAGCAATGGGTAATTGGAGCGAACAACAGGAAGTGAAGAAGGAAGGCAAGGAAAAGGACAAGGTGAGGCGTGAAAAGCTTGCTGGATATTTCTTTGATTTATCTAAGTTGGTTTTTGCGGCTCTTGTATTAGGCGGTATAACCCCTCTATTTACCAATGTTTCAAATGAAATGAATTGGTTTACAATTTTTTTGGGAGCTTTCTCTACTTATATATTTGCCAATTTTGCTAATAGAATTTTAAAATGAAATAATATGGATGCGTTAACAATAATATTTTTAATTACCAGTGTTGTAGGTTCTGCATTGGTTATTTGGTCACATACAAAGTCGGGTAAGAAGTGGTTGGAAAATCTATAATGAACTCCTTTTCTGATAGATTTTATGATTATGTTTTTCTCTATATGCTCGGTGACAGGTATAGGGATTTTGATTTGGTTTAAGACCAAATCCGGCAAAAAATGGCTGAAGAGTTTGTAATGAGATGAGAAATTTGTAATAAAAAATATATTATGACTACCTATTTTGACAAAGATGTTGCAATGCAGGCTGTGTTATACGCTGCAAAAGAGTCAAAGGACAGGAAGGATATGCATCGAATATTCAAAATCTTGTACTTTGCCGATCGTGAACACTTGTCTCGTTACGGGCGCAGTATAACAGGTGATGTATACATAGCCATGTCATACGGTCCTGTACCGTCTAAGATAGATGATATATTCAAAGCTGTACGTGGAGACAGTTTCTTTTCCACCTATGCGGACGACTTGAAAAAGTATTTTCACTTTGTAAACAAGTTTGTAATAGCTCCCGATTGTGATCCGGATATGGATTATTTATCAGAAACGGATGTTGAGTGTCTTGATTTTGCTATAGCGAAATGCAGTGGAAAATCTTTTGGAGAGTTAACGGAAATGTCGCATGACATAGCTTGGAACAATACCAAAAGAGATCGGGAGATATCTATAAAAGATATTCTTCGAGAGAACTCAGAAACTGAAGAATATGTAGATTACATATCATCAAAATTAGAGATGGAAAACGCACTTTAATATGGATATCCCGTCAAATATACTCAGCAATCACATACAAAGAGGTGCAATTCTTCATTCTACCATGTTTGATGAAATAGATCACGGAAAATACTTTGTAGTTATTGGTGTTTCGGAAAAATATATTGCAGGATTCTTTTTTATCAATTCCAATATTCATCCTGCCATTTCCAGCAAACCCGAACAGTTGGACATGCAGTATCCTTTAAAGCATTCAGATTATAAATTCTTGAGATATGATTCCTTTTTATGTGCAACAAACATAATTAAGCGACCTGTATCATATATAATACAAAGTCTTGAGTCTGGCAATACTAGATTTATAGGCAATATGAAAAAAGAACATTTAAAGGACGTTTTAGAAAAGGCAAGATTATCCAGATTGTTTAGTCAGAAAGATAAAGAAATGTTCTTTTACGAGTAGTATCCCGGCGCAACAAAAAAAGCGTTAAATTCAATATTTTGTTGCGTATTTGTTGCTTCAACATAAACACATACAGTGCAACTATTTATATATTAAGAAATTACAAATTAGTCAATATGTTTTGTACGACAACTTCGGAGGATAATATCAGGA
>OBVG01000512.1_pt1 | contig 32037 bp, 31 predicted proteins | sample 1501271 | NCBI WGS metagenome assembly OBVG01 (sample SAMEA2579934, study PRJEB22360) | human gut metagenome | biome: human gut; feature: human-associated habitat; material: faeces | place: Denmark | collected 2008/2010 | reverse complement strand
AGTGCAACAAGCGGAGGATAAGAACCCACGCCGGATATTGTCACAAGAAAATTTGCTCAGAAAGCATTATTAACGCCTTCCCGTAATGACTCCGCCAATAAAAGCCAGTGAAAATATCAGCACTGGCACAGCACCAAAGAGAATAAGAACGAAAAATTCAGTCGTGAGCATATTTCAAAAATCATTTACTTCGCTTAGGATAAATTAACTCATAGTCAGAAATAACGCTCACCATACTGCCTTTTTTCGATTTCATCCCATAAGCAGGAATAATTTCAATATAAAACCCACCCTGCTCACGGGCAAAATTTAAATCATCACGAAGACGCAAACCGACAGAGTGATGATTATCCGGGCTGACATCAATTTTACCCGGCGCAAATCCCGCAGATGCACGTCCCGCTGCCTGAGATGATGAATATTCAGTAGATAAAGCCTGAGCATTAGCCCATTCAGTATCTGAATCTTCAATTTTACCAAACTGAACAAATACGATTTTTAATGACTGATTCTGCATAAACACACCTTAAAATGGAACTGAACGATTATAGAATTTACCTGCAATTACCTGCCGATAAACATCCGGTATTGAAAATCTAATCTTCTCATCCTGTATATCCTCATGTCTGACAATAGCAGTAAAGACCGCCTCGTAATCATTACCGAGAAGATGAAATAGCTTTGCAACAGATTTAGAGCACTGCTTACGTAACCAGTGAACATTATGTTCCAGTGCATTAATTGCCTTTTTTTCGTCCGCTAAATCAGGACGATAAGGATTAAACTTGCGTGGTTTAGCTGGATTGATTTGTGCTGCATAATCACACAATCCCGTAAAATAACCGGCAATATCAAGCAGTACATCAACAGGAACCCCTTTAAGCTCGACCTCAGAACGATTCCACGTACCACTGACTTTTTGTTCAAGCGCTTTATTATAGATACGCCAGTAAACACGCGATTGCCGGGAACCAAACGTGTACATCTCCTGCTTTAATACTGCGCGACCATCCCATTTACAGGAGTTCGAAAAACCCGGACGCGGTCCCTTACCACTATAAAACGCGCCAGAGCGATGATCGCGAACAGCAGCGTCACACGTAAAAACACCATCGAAATCATCAACAGCCAAATCAATACGCTTAAGTGTCGTAATATTGAGATGTTTCAACCATTTGAATACATCCTGAGGCTCAGTGCCACTAAATACATGAGCACATCCCAGACCGGAAATCTGTATATATACCGTGTTATTGTTTCCACCCCAGAACACAAAGCCATGTAAATTATTACCGCCATCGTCAGAAAATAATGGCGCAGAACAGCGATAATTAAAGCCACCACGATCCCGCTCCGGTCCCATACTCAAACCAAAAGCACTGGATAACCAGATTTTAAGACGATGCAAATACGCAGCCTGAACAGCCTGATTATATTGTTCAATATGCTGTTCAATAAACGCTCTATCACCAGAAATGCCGCTACAAATTTTATCTGACTCCGCATCATCAGGAACCCAGCATCGAGTCTCAGGATCAACCATATCACGAAAGAAGGCATCACGACCGGGCAGAAAATCACGCAGACGCGGCATGGAACCATACTTACGCCAGAACTGAATAGCGCCGTCGAAAGTCTCAAGATTCTTCAGCTCACTCATGGGGAAAGTGAATGCAAGATGGTCTATGAAGACGTGACGTATGGTTTCCTGAACCGGCTTCATTAGCAAACAGTCTCCTGATAACCGACCCATGAACCAGAAGGCAGTGCAACAGATACCAGAACGAAGTCATCCCCGATTGTTTCTAAGCATGCAATGACCAGCTCATTAAACGAGCTGAAAAAATCCCATTCACCATCAATGCAGGCATTAACGCCATAATCAGGAATGTAATCGTAGTAAACAATCTCGTGAGACATGCTTGCACCGCAATATATTTACCGCATGCGCGCATCATAATCACATTTAACGCGTGTTGTAAATACGCATGCGCTATGCGGGTGTAAAAAAAATGGAATAATCACCTTCTATTGAAAGGACATAGAGGTAAATTTTGATGAAAAAAGAAACAAAGCGCGGAGACACAACCGTAAGGATTAACGAAAACAGAAAACTGGAGCTAAAACGAAGAGTGCTGGAAATCGGTAATAAAACAGGTGAGCTACTAAAACCATCAGAGATAGTAAACCACTTAATAGACAACTACTTAGATGATGCGGTGAAAGATCTAATAAGCAAAGAAGAACTTAAGAAAAAAAAGGCAATGTGATCCCTTTTCCTGCATTCAGCAGACTACCCGCGAAGGATCGAAAGGATACGGTTTAACTGGAAACCCTTGAGTTTCCGTTGACTCTACCCCCGTGTTACAAGACGGGGGTTTTTCTCCCGGCCTGTAACACATCGCTCTCTGATGTTAATGCAGGCGCTCCGCTCCTCGCAGGTTGTCGTTGTCGGCGTCCTCCTCCCGTCGTCCTTCTTCGCCTCCAACCTGCTGCGGTGCGGTACGACTGGATTAAGGGCGATTCAACTTCGTTACATGGACATTTAAAAAACAAAAGCATGAGGGGAAGAATGAACAACTGGAGTGAGATCATATTAGACCTGCTGATGAAGCACATAATAGGTGGCGCTGCGATTGGCGTGGCTATCCTGTTGTTTGCCGGAGTGATTTTTCCTGTTGCGCTGAAGATAAGGAAGCTCTCTGGCAGGAAAAAACAGCGAATAAAACAGAAACTCATCAGTTAAGGCCAGTGCGCACAATGACGTTATGTGTAAAAAGGCCGCTGCGGTGGAGAGTATCGCAGCGGCCTTTTCAACATAACGTGTAACACATTATGCGCACCAGTATAAACCAAGGAAGAATCCAGTCGTTGGCGGTCATGATTGTCGTGCTCATTAACAACGACCAAACCCCATATCTCACTTACTACCGTATTCTCGGCTTAACCGTCCATGCAACCTCAACACATTGGTTTCAACTGCCGTCACCACGTTCTCCGGAAAATCTGTCGGTAATGAAGTCTTCACGTTATCCAGTGCTGCCGGAATCATTCTGGCAAAGTCACTTAGGATTTCATGCATCTGCACTTCCGGGAATCTCAGCACCTTTGCTGTCGCCAAAAAATGTCGCGGATAAATTTTATCGATTGCCGTTTTTTTGCCTTTGGATGCGTTAAGCCCCATTGCCAGTTTGAGATCGCTGATGTGTATTCCCGTACCGCCAAGGACCGGAAATGCTGAAATGATGTCGTAAAATGGCGTGAGTCGATAACTGCCGCCAGCCTGAATAAATACGGAGAAGTTTTTTGCATGGCCATCCGTTGCGCCAATCAACCACTGGAAGACCTGGAATTTCATAAAATCATAACGATCGCGAAGCGCCTCGCTGGACCCCATCAAAAACGCCATGATCCGCGCGATGCCTGGGCCTCCATCTGATTCATATTTCACAGATGAAGGTAAACCGAATGTCTGACACATATCCTCCTGTGGCAAGCGAAGTAAAACCGTTCGCTCAGTATTCCAACGCCTGTCAAAACGTTCGACCGCTAACGCGCGCACCCTTCCCGCTTTAATGATTTCTGCGTCCGGAACATTCAACCCAAGTTCTTTCGCCAGCAGCAGACAGTAATACTCATTATCAACGCTTTGGCTGAGATCGAGCGTCGCATTGGGCTGCCTGATTTCGCCAATCGGTAATTTAATGATGTGCGTCGTCGGCGTTATTCCTTTCGGAATGCACCAGTCATTGCCTATTCTAAGCAGCGCTGTCTTCTCCTGCGCGCCAGCAACCGAGATGCGAAAGTCATTTTCTTCTCTAATCATGCCCAGAGGGATATCTGCTTTATAAGCCGTTAATACTTCTTCAAGCCTGGCTTCAGTAAGCTTTTCCCATGCCATTATCGGGCGCGTTATGGTTTCATTTTCGGGTAATAACGTTACGGCACCAACGCTGTCTCGCCCTATTTCTGACAATAAATCAAACGGTTGTCTGGATTTAGCATGATAACGTTTAACGATCCGGTCACGTACAATCGGGCTATCGGGTAACAGGTTATCGAAGAAGTTAAATACGGCATCTGAGGTGATATTCCCCCTCTGCAATGGCAGCGAAAGTGACAACGGTCTGGCATAACGGCTGGCTAACCACTCCGGTGCATACTTAAAGGTGTGCGCGCCGTTGGCTAACTTCGTTAACTCGCCTACCCGCTGGTTGTTCATCCAAGTGACAAGTTTAGGCATTACCACTCCAGATCTTGCTGTTCTGTTGATTCTGGCGAGGCATTTTTCGTGTCGCATAGTGTCATTGAGAGTTCAAGCGACTGTAAAATCTTAAAAAATGTCGTGAGCGTGGTATTGTCAGGGTTGTTTTCGAAATTGGAAATTGTCGCCTGCTTAATGCCAATTTTTTTCGCCAGCTCGCTCTGCGTCCAGCCATTTTGCTGGCGAACCAGTTTCATTGCATTCGCTAATTGCGTTGGGCTATAGATCTTCTGAAAGCTCATCATGTCATACGTCCACAGCAAATTTATCCGCTTAAGGGGATATTATCAGTTTTATCCTTTAGTGAGGATAAAGTCAATCTGGAAACACATCTTATCCGCTGTACGGGATAAACGCTGCGATATCCGCGATCACGGATAAAAGGGAGGCTTTAAAACCTTTGAAGTCGGCAATATTAAGCCGCATGCCATCTCGACATGCGGCTTATACGGTTTACCAGCTATATTTCACTCCCAGCATGCCCTGAGTATCGCTATAGCCTTTATCACCTAGTTGCACACCGACATTCCCCCACAGGCTAAGGTTGTTATTTACTTTCGCCTCAACCCCGGTACGTACTTCACCGAGATTACGCGCACCATCACGGCTTACGGTTTGACCATTCATCTTCACGGCGTAGACTTTGCTATTGTTGATCCAGTTCGCTTCAATGTAAGGCTGGAACTCACGCTGTTTACCATCGTCACGCTGGTGATGGCTGTTCAGGTAGGTTTTCACCCCAAGTCGCGTTTGCACGTTTCCGTCGCCTTCCGTTTCAATGCGTGTTCCGTCTTTCCGGGTATGGTCAGAATCTTTCACACCCATCCAGGTGATTTGCACCTGTGGCTGGACGTACCAGGTATTCAGCGTCCCTTCGCTGCCGCTAAATGTTCCCGCTTCAAAGGTATACCCACCCTCAACAGAGGCCGTCACACCGCGAGAATCATAGTCGTCAGCAGAACGGTTATCGGAACTGACGCTGTTATCAAACCAGTTATACAGCGCCCAGCTGTCAACATAAGCGCCGGTCTTATTCGCATCGTTCTGATACCAGGTCGCGTAAATCCCAGCGCTGTACCCGCTGATGCGCCCATCCGATTTATAACCCACACGATTACTCTGAGTATTACTGTGCTGATTGGCGTAGCCTGCCATCACGCCAAGATGCCAGCGATCCTGCGCGTTGCTACTCCACTGCGCCAAATCGCCGCCTAGCTGCAATACATAGCGGTTAGCCTGAGTATTTAGCTGACCGTCACCGGCCCTTGAACGTTCGTGCCCTCCGACATGACGCATCCACATACTGCTTGCCGACCCCTGAGAATGCAGTGAATCTGTATACTGCGGCTCACCCAAACGGTCGTGTAAACGATGGCTAAACAGCGAGTTGGCTGCGGCAATGTTGCTGATATAGCTTCCGGCCTCCGGGCGATAAACTGATGGGCCTTCCGGATCCACAACAGGGGGATTATTGATGGGGTCGGGTGTATCCGGTGGCGTTACGCCGTCCCATTTACTGGTCAGATACCAGTTTTTCTCGTCATTCCCCTTCCCTTTAGCCAGCGTGTAGACGTAAGCCCCAGCTTCGACAGTTCCGGTTGTCAGCGCGAAGTTACCTGCAGAATTACCGCCAACCTCAATGAGTTCAATACCGTTGACCGTTTGTGCACCGACGCCGCCAATGTTATCAACCCGAACGCGAGTGTTCCCTTGGGTATCGCCTTTCACGTTCATCTTATCGGTGGGCGAATTATCGCCGCCCAGCGTCGCGTTGAACGTCATCAGGCCATTGTTTCCGGTATAGTTGCCGTTAACGGTCAGTACATTCCCCGGTTTCCCCCCTTCGCTATTCATTTGAACCGTGCCGCCATTCTCCAGGTTGCCGCCGATTGTGGTTTTAGCGACACGCAGTGTCCCCCCAGGCATAACGTTCACATCACCTGCAGTGGTGACATTTCCCGACATCACACCGCTGTTATGGATATTAATGTGTTGACTTGCCATATTAATGGCAGAGTCGGAACCGAAAGCAATTTCCCCCCCCACGATATCCGTCGTACCCTGATACGCCGCGGAATCGTTGTTAAGAGTCAGGATCCCGGTACCCAGTTTTGTCACATCACCGCTACCGCTGATACTGTGCGTCATCGCCCAGCTACGCTCAGTGGAGATGGTGAGCAGGCCATTATTGATAACGGAAGCATCACCCAGGTTTTTCTGCTCGTTGACGCTGAGCGCGCTGCCTGTATCAATGTTGAATTGCCCCACAAAGCGGCTATTATCGCCATCCAGCTCTACATCTGTCCTGGCGGTTGCGCTTACGATACCCTTCCCGCTTATGCTATTACGCAGTTCGCCAGTCACGTTTTTTAGCGTTAACAGACCGTCATTGGCAATATTTCCTCTGCCTAACCCCTGAGTATTATCGAGGCTGACTTCCGCATTTGGGCTAATGCTGGTTAACGCATTGTAGCGTGCATTAAGCCCCTCGATAGCCAGCGTTCCCCCTGTAACATTCAGGTTTCCGCCACCTGTCAGTTCACCCTGACTGATCCCACCTTTATTTACCGTCAGCGCCCCCTCTTTGAACAAAACAGTCGAACCCATCTGCCCGGTGAATGTCTCTACCGTCTGCGTCGATCCATTAAGATCGACGATGGCCGCGTTGCTGATGTTCAGTTCCCGGGTGTTGCCAAGTGCACCATCCGCATCGGTACGTAATGTCCCCATCTGAACGTAGGTTGCCCCCTGATAGTCGTTCTGACCGTTGGAAAGCGAAACCTGTCGCACCGTATTGATTGCCAGATCCCCTTCACCACCGATTTTTGCCGACATATCGGCCGTTGCGCCATAGGCTCCGCCATGTTCGGCTAACGTCAGCTTTTGCCCACCATGGATGTTCAGCGCTTTCAGCCCATAGTTAACGTACAAACCATCACCTGGTGCGGTCGTGAGGCGGAATCCATAATCACCCTCGGCGACCACCGTTCCGTTTTGCGCAATGTGTAACGTTTTGTCCGCTTCCACCTCGTCGCCCTGTAAATCACGTAACGTTAATGAGCCACCCGACCCAATAACCGTTTGCGCCTTCACCAGTTGAACGCCGACATGGCTATCGTCGTGTTCCAGCAAATTGAGCGTCGTCAGAGGGTTATTCGCCATGGGATCATTCCACGGTTTAGGCACGTCGATAAGCACGTCGCCCGTCCCGTTTACCTGATAGTTACGGCCTTTCCAGGTGTAGTCACCCGCGCCGACAACCAGCGTATCGACGCTGATATATCCCTCTGCAAGCGTCGCAGCAGGAATATCCGTATCGAAAATGAGCGTACCGCCATTCATGGCCAGTCCACCAATGGATTGCTCTCCCACTTTTACCGATGTGGTATTTTCACTGTCAGACTGCAACATCGCGTGAGTAAGCGCAGCGGTGTTGTCGCGTTCCAGAGTGAAGGTACTGTCTTTCAGTTGGGCAACACCGGCGAATTCAGTCCCTGTTGCATGGGTAAAGCCAAACATCTTGTCGGAGGATGACAGCTGCACTCGCATCAAACCATCGCCTTTGAGCGCATTGGTCAGCGTGTAATCTCCTGCACTGTTCGTTGATGCGAGAATGTCGAGCGTACCGGGGCTTGCAATGGTGACTTCACTCGAACCCATGCCCGTTACCCCATCTGCCGTATGAGACGCAATGGTCAGGAGGCCGTCATTGACCAGCGTTTTACCGCTATAAGTATTCCCTGCATTGAACACCGTATGGCCTGCATCATGGATCACTTTCCGTCTTTATCGTCACCCGTAATCAGCATATCGACCTGGTAGCCGGCATCACTGTTATTAGTATGATTAAAGACAAAAACACCTTCGCCAGAACCAAACTCTACTTTCGTCGCGTTGGTTATATACCCGGCATCTGCCGCCGCCTCACCGTGAGCTGCACCAATGTTTAGCGTTCCTACAGCAGGTTCAAAAACACCTAAGTAAACTTCTCCACCTTCGACATTCAGCGTGCCGCTATTCGTCAGGGTTAACGTACCCGTACCAGATGTCCCTACGTACATATTGAATGTTTCAAGAAGAGAGTTCTGCCCATCCACCCTCACGTCGCCCTTACTTTTGTCATTGAGAGCTATCTGTGTATCACGCGCTTTAACTATACCTCCGGTGGTAATATTCAGTTCACCCGTGCCCAACGCCCACCAATGAATATTCTTTGTTATTAATTAGTCCATTATTGGAAATATTGACTGCGCCATTACCGAAATATCCATTATAGAGTCTGCGTACCGTGATGACAGAGTCTTGATCCTGCACATTCAGGGTTCCGACACCGGTGGCATTGCCACCGATAATCGTATTTTCAGCCGTAACCAGCCCCCCCTCGCGAATAGTCGCTTCCCCCATCCCTTGATTACCAATTTGAAATTCAATTGAGGAATCGTTATTTTTTATTAGCCACTCGCCACCCTTTTCAACGACAACCTGGCCATTACTGCCCGCCTGATAGCCTAAAATGGCGACGATTGAACTCGTGACGTAACCCTTATCCGTAATATTTAATGAGCCCGTACCGTAACTCCCTATTTCGAATAATTCGGTCGTCAGAACAGAGTCCTCTCCCTCAACATTGACCGTCCCGACGCCTCCTGTCGAAGAACCTAATCTTAAATAGCCTCCATCGACGTGACCCTTCTGTTTAATATTCAGCGTCCCCGTTCCGGATTGACCCACATTTAAAGGCCTTGCATTATTTCCGCTATCATACAATCGCCAGGTGCCACCCAAAACATTAACGGTGCCCTCTGAGTCCTCATTAGCGCCAATGACGCTGGTAGTAATAGTGGTTAAGGAGGCATTACCGCCAGCCAAAATATTAAGCACTCCAGTGCCATACCAGCCAACCAGGTAGGCATCATAAGCAACATCAGTATCAATATTGGTAATCTGATCATTATCAACTTCCAGACTTGCACCAGACGCTGAACCGCTTAGTGCCAGCAAAACACCCAGCGTCAATCTACTGAATTTCGTTGTCAGTCCAGAGGATTTACGCAAATTAACCGTCGATGTTTTACCTGCCCTGCGAGTTAATTCCGAGCAGGCCTGAAATACCTGTAGAGTGCAATTCCATATCACGCGATAGATTCTATTCATATAAACGCTCCATATACAAACAATACAGCCACGAAAGAGATGAGTCGTCAGACATTAAAAATGAAACTTATTAAATTGTCAGAGGTCTGTATTGAGTGTTAGTTGGAGGTGGGAAGGTGTCAATTTGGCTAATTTGCTAATGCTTTCGAATTGATAGATTAAAAATTGCATAGTTCTTATTTTATTTAAACATGAACTATGAGTTATTGTTGCTTAATAAGAAAACTGTTTCTTTCAATAGGAAAATTATCATCATCATATTTAACAAAGAATAGCACTAATTGCTAAAAATCGAAGTTTATTAAACCCCTTTTGCATCCATTAGTGTCTTTAGGAATATTCGCTATAAAATAAGGGTTGTGCTTAATGCTTTAAGAAAAATAGCAATTTTCCCTTGAATATAGTACTGGTGATGGAACGATGAATCTGCAAGCTGGCTTTTAACAAGCCAGCTCTAAAAGAAGGGAAATAAGAATAACTATACTCAAAAACTAACAGCCACGGTCATCATGATGTGGCTGTCAATGAAACTATAACCCAGGCGCTTTCCATAACGACGTCGTCAGTCCATGATCAACCAGCCCCAGCTGATCCTGATAAACTGCCTGCCACTTATCGCGTGAATCCTGATAAAGTTCATGCTTTTCCGGGTCTGGTGTGTGCGTCCGTTCCCAGCGAACCAGGCGTTCTCCGGTTTCTGCCATTGATGAAAAAATTCCGGCACCGACGCCAGCTGCAATGGCACATCCTAATGCAGTGGCTTCTTTGACCACCGGAATATTGACGGGTAATCCCGAGACATCAGCGAGAATTTGACTCCATAATTTCCCTTTTGAACCTCCGCCTGCAAAGACTAACGATGAAGGATGAATATTCGAGAAATCAGCAATTTGCTGCAAGTTACACGCTGATACAATCGCCGCATTTTCTTCCAGCGCACGGAACAATGTCGCTTTGTTACATTTATCCGGGTCAATGGACAAGTTAATAAAGGAAGGCGCAGCGTGATACCAGGTTTTAAAGCGCATTCTGTCGGAGAAGATCGGCATTACGCCCCACGACCCAGGCGGCACCCGACTGGCCATCTCTTCCAGCAGCGTATAGATGTCGATGCCTAAACGTTCGGCAATCAGTTTTTCTTCGGCACAGAAAGCATCGCGGAACCAGCGCATGGTGAGTCCGGTAAAAAAGCTTATAGATTCAGCTTGTACCATGCCAGGAATAACATGAGGATTAACGCGCACGTTCATTTCTGGGTCTGTCACCGGCGCGGCTAAATTTACAACTTGCTGCCAGAATGTGCCGCCAAGAACCGCGGTTTGTGCCGGACGCACAACGCCTAACCCAAGGCAACCAAGCTGCACGTCGCCTCCTCCAACGACCACCGGAGTGCCCGCCTTCAGACCGCAGAGTTCCGCCGCTTGTGAACTTACCACGCCCAGCAATGTGCCGGTTTCTTTGACAGGAGAAAGAATATCGGCACGTAGGCCAGCCATATCCAGCAATGCAGGTTTCCAGTCACGGGTGGTTAGATCAAGAAGTCCCGTGGTGCCAGCGTTAGAGGGATCCACCGCCAGTTCGCCGCTGAGCATATAGGCCAGCCAGTCGCTGATCATGGTGATGGTTGATGCCTGACGGTAAATATCGGAACGATGGTGCGCCAGCCAAAGTAATCTGGGGATGGCACTTAAAGCCAGTGTTTGTCCGGTCGCGCGATAAACTTCGTTTTCAAAGGTATTGTTGTGCAGTTCTTTAAGTTCGCTAACTTCGCGTGCCGCTCTGGCATCCACATTGGCGCAGGCCCAGATCGGGGCTCCTTCATTATTATATAAAACAATGCCTTCACGCATCGAACATGCCGAAACGGCAGCGATATACTCCGGGGCTATGCCGGCGTTGTGCAGCGCCTGGCGCATACACTCACACGCCAGTTGCCAGTTTTTGTTGAGATCAAATTCCATAGAACCAGGAACGTCCGGTACTGCCAGGTGCCGCCACTCCGCCTGTCCCACTGCTATTTGATTGCCTTCCAGGTCGAATATCACAGCCCGAATACTTCCGGTACCTGCATCCAGCGCCATCAGGTAATACTTTGATTCTGAAGGGGTAAAGAGTCGAGCCATTAGATTATCCTCGGCTTATGCGTTCTGTCTGTTCCTCTATACGTTCTCCATCATTCCCGGTAATAAGGTCATGCAAATTTAACTACGTAAAATCGCCGCTGCTGTGTCCTGATCGGTAACCAGTGCGTTGATATAACCGCCTTTCATTGCAGCGGCAATTGCTTCGGCTTTATTTTCTCCCCCTGCCACGCCAACCCGGACGGGTATGGTCTTCAGCGAGCTTAAAGGTAAGCCAATCAGTTCGTTATGTATTTTAATATCCGTGACAACGTCACCTTTTGCATCAAAAAAGTAGCCTAAAATGTCGCCAACCGCCCCTTTTCGACCAATCATTAACTGTTCGCCCTGGCTGATATAACCGGAGCGAATGATCGTCGCGTCGTCCTGTTGACTGACGGCCCCAATGCCGACAATCGCCACATCGGCTGCTTGCGCGGCTAACAGAACATCTTTGACGCAATTTTCATTTTTTAGCGTACGGGCAATGTCAGCGGAGGATGCCCGCAACGGAGCCGGAATAATATTCACACTGCACGCCGCGTTAAGCTGCCCGATACCCGTCATATAAGAACCGACGCCACCGGAGAGCGTGACCAGGCGAATTTGCTGTGACGAAATAAAACCACTTAAGCGTTGCAGCGTATTCATGGTTGCCTCGCCAAAACCAATCGCCAGCATCTGTTGTGGTTGAAGTAAACTCATCAACATATGCGCCGCGCCTATCCCCAGTCGCCCGCCGACATCAGCATCCGCAAGCCCAGGGATCACCCGGACATGTTGCAGCGAAAACTGACGACGTAATTGAGTTTCATATTCCAGACAGCCTTCAAAGCGAGAATTAATCTGTACGCGAATAATGCCGGACTGATGCCCTTTCTCCAGCAAGCGCGACACTTTCAAACGGGTCAGGCCGAGACGATCGCTGATCTCGCTCTGGGTCAGCCCGTCGTGATAGTAAAACCACGCGATCCGCGCGACCTGTTCTTCTTCACACATTCCCTGTTCTGAAATTGCCGAATCGTTGATTGTCATAATTCATTCTTCACTTTGAACATATTTAAATCTTTAATGCAATTGTTCAGTTCTTGCGCATTTATATCTGTGATGGCAGCCACAGTTTGACTCTACGAGCATGAACAAACGCAACCGTGAAAATCAAAATAGCATAAATTGTGATCTATTCGTCGGAAATATGTGCAATGTCCACCTAAGGTTATGAACAAATTAAAAGCAGAAATACATTTGTTCAAAACTCACCTGCAAAACTGAACGGGGGAAATATGCAAACGAGTGATACCCGCGCGTTACCGCTACTTTGCGCCCGCTCGGTTTATAAACAGTATTCAGGGGTCAATGTCCTGAAAGGCATCGATTTTACGTTGCATCAGGGGGAGGTCCACGCCCTGCTCGGCGGCAATGGTGCCGGTAAATCGACGTTAATGAAGATTATTGCCGGTATTACCCCTGCTGATAGCGGTACGCTGGAGATTGGGGGCAACAACTACGCCAGATTAACGCCAGTTCATGCTCATCAGCTGGGCATTTATCTCGTTCCCCAGGAACCGCTGCTTTTCCCAAGCCTGTCGATAAAAGAAAACATCCTGTTTGGGATGGCAAAAAAACAGCTCTCCATGCAAAAAATGAAGAACTTGCTGGCGGCGCTGGGCTGCCAGTTTGATCTGCATAGTCTGGCAGGATCGCTGGATGTCGCCGATCGCCAAATGGTGGAAATCCTCCGCGGGCTGATGCGCGACTCGCGGATTCTGATCCTCGATGAACCTACCGCCTCGCTTACCCCTGCGGAAACCGAACGCTTGTTTAGTCGCTTGCAAGAGCTGCTTGCTACTGGCGTGGGTATTGTTTTTATCTCGCATAAGCTGCCGGAAATTCGCCAGATTGCCGATCGAATTAGCGTGATGCGCGACGGAACCATCGCCTTAAGCGGCAAAACCAGCGAACTGTCTACCGACGACATTATTCAGGCCATCACCCCAGCGGTACGGGAAAAATCGCTCTCTGCCAGCCAAAAATTATGGCTGGAGTTACCTGGTAACCGCCCACAACATGCTGCCGGAACGCCGGTGCTGACACTGGAAAATCTGACCGGCGAAGGTTTCAGGAATGTCAGCCTGACGCTCAATGCCGGAGAAATTCTGGGCCTGGCTGGGCTGGTGGGAGCCGGACGCACAGAACTGGCCGAGACGCTCTATGGTCTGCGTACTTTGCGTGGCGGACGCATTATGCTGAATGGTAAAGAGATCAATAAATTATCCACTGGAGAACGTTTACTGCGCGGTCTGGTTTATCTGCCGGAAGATCGCCAGTCATCCGGACTGAATCTCGATGCTTCGCTGGCCTGGAACGTCTGCGCCCTTACTCATAACCTTCGTGGATTCTGGGCGAAAACCGCGAAAGATAATGCCACCCTGGAACGTTATCGTCGGGCGCTGAATATTAAATTTAACCAACCGGAACAAGCTGCACGGACATTATCCGGTGGCAACCAGCAAAAAATCCTCATTGCCAAATGCCTGGAAGCTTCGCCGCAAGTATTGATTGTCGATGAGCCGACGCGCGGCGTGGATGTCTCGGCACGTAATGATATCTACCAGCTGTTGCGCAGCATCGCCGCACAGAATGTGGCTGTGCTGCTTATCTCCTCTGATCTGGAAGAGATCGAACTGATGACAGATAGTGTGTATGTGATGCATCAGGGCGAAATTACCCACTCTGCACTGACCGGGCGCGATATTAATGTCGAGACTATTATGCGCGTTGCCTTCGGCGATAGTCAGCGTCAGGAGGCATCATGCTGAAGTTTATTCAGAACAACCGTGAAATCACGGCACTGCTGGCGGTGGTGCTGCTGTTTGCATTACCCGGTTTTCTCGACCGCCAGTATTTAAGTGTGCAAACGCTGACCATGGTTTATAGCAGCGCGCAAATCCTGATCCTGCTGGCAATGGGCGCGACGCTGGTAATGCTTACGCGCAATATTGATGTTTCAGTGGGTTCGATTACCGGAATGTGCGCAGTGCTGTTGGGGATGTTACTGAACGCGGGGTATTCACTACCTGTTGCTTGTGTCGCGACTTTACTGCTTGGTTTGCTCGCGGGATTTTTCAACGGTGTCCTGGTCGCGTGGCTAAAAATCCCTGCCATTGTTGCCACCCTTGGCACGTTAGGGTTGTACAGAGGCATCATGTTGCTGTGGACTGGCGGTAAATGGATTGAAGGGTTACCCGCCGAACTGAAACAGCTCTCCGCACCGCTGCTGTTTGGCGTTTCCGCGATTGGTTGGTTGACGATAATTCTGGTGGCATTTATGGCCTGGCTGCTGGCAAAGACGGCGTTTGGACGCAGTTTTTATGCCACGGGCGATAATTTACAGGGCGCTCGTCAACTGGGTGTTCGTACGGAAGCCATTCGCATTGTGGCATTTTCGTTGAACGGCTGCATGGCGGCACTGGCGGGAATTGTGTTTGCTTCGCAGATTGGTTTTATCCCCAACCAGACCGGTACCGGGCTGGAGATGAAAGCAATTGCAGCCTGCGTGCTGGGCGGCATTAGTTTGCTCGGCGGTTCCGGTGCGATCATCGGTGCGGTACTCGGCGCATGGTTCCTGACGCAGATCGATAGCGTACTGGTGCTGTTGCGCATTCCGGCATGGTGGAACGATTTTATCGCGGGCCTCGTGCTGCTGGCGGTGCTGGTGTTTGATGGACGCCTGCGTTGTGCGCTGGAACGTAATCTACGGCGGCAAAAATATGCCCGCTTTATGACGCCACCGCCATCCGTTAAACCCGCTTCGTCAGGTAAAAAACGGGAGGCCGCATAATGCGTATTCGCTACGGTTGGGAACTGGCTCTTGCCGCACTGCTCGTTATTGAGATTGTCGCATTTGGTGCAATTAACCCGCGAATGTTAGATCTCAATATGTTGCTGTTCAGCACCAGTGACTTTATCTGCATTGGCATTGTCGCCCTACCGCTGACGATGGTGATTGTCAGTGGCGGGATCGATATTTCGTTTGGTTCGACCATCGGCCTCTGCGCCATTGCATTGGGCGTACTGTTTCAAAGTGGTGTGCCGATGCCGCTGGCGATTCTCCTGACCTTACTGCTCGGCGCATTGTGCGGGCTGATCAACGCCGGATTAATTATCTATACCAAAGTTAACCCGCTGGTGATTACGCTTGGCACGCTGTATCTGTTTGCCGGAAGCGCCCTACTGCTTTCCGGGATGGCCGGAGCGACGGGGTACGAAGGTATTGGTGGATTCCCGATGGCGTTTACAGATTTCGCTAACCTGGATGTGCTGGGACTCCCCGTTCCGCTGATTATCTTCCTGATATGTCTCCTCGTTTTCTGGCTCTGGCTGCATAAAACCCATGCCGGACGTAATGTGTTTTTGATTGGGCAAAGCCCGCGCGTGGCGCTTTATAGCGCGATTCCAGTTAACCGCACCTTATGTGCGCTCTATGCCATGACGGGGCTGGCGTCTGCGGTCGCCGCTGTGCTGCTGGTGTCGTATTTTGGTTCAGCACGTTCCGATCTCGGTGCGTCGTTTCTGATGCCCGCCATCACCGCCGTGGTGCTTGGCGGTGCCAATATTTATGGTGGTTCCGGTTCCATTATCGGCACCGCCATTGCGGTTTTATTAGTGGGATATTTGCAACAAGGTTTGCAAATGGCAGGAGTGCCAAATCAGGTGTCCAGCGCCCTTTCCGGTGCGCTACTTATCGTCGTTGTCGTAGGTCGTTCCGTTAGCCTGCATCGCCAGCAAATTAAAGAGTGGCTGGCGCGTCGGGCCAATAACCCATTGCCATAAAGGATATCTTCATGACACTTCATCGCTTTAAGAAAATCGCCTTACTTAGCGCTCTTGGCATTGCCGCAATCTCTATGAATGTGCAGGCCGCAGAGCGTATTGCATTTATTCCCAAACTGGTTGGCGTGGGATTTTTTACCAGCGGTGGCAACGGCGCACAACAAGCGGGTAAAGAGCTGGGCGTTGATGTGACCTACGACGGGCCGACAGAACCCAGTGTTTCTGGTCAGGTACAGTTGATTAATAACTTCGTCAATCAAGGTTATAACGCCATTATCGTTTCTGCGGTTTCGCCTGATGGCTTGTGTCCGGCACTGAAACGCGCCATGCAACGTGGTGTGAGAGTGCTGACCTGGGACTCTGATACTAAACCGGAGTGCCGCTCTTACTACATTAATCAGGGAACGCCCGCCCAGTTGGGAGGTATGTTGGTGGATATGGCGGCGCGTCAGGTGAATAAAGACAAAGCCAAAGTCGCGTTTTTCTACTCAAGCCCCACCGTTACGGACCAAAACCAGTGGGTGAAAGAAGCGAAAGCGAAAATCGCCAAAGAGCATCCAGGCTGGGAAATTGTCACTACGCAGTTTGGCTATAACGATGCCACTAAATCGTTACAAACAGCAGAAGGAATATTAAAAGCGTATAGCGATCTCGACGCCATTATCGCCCCCGATGCCAACGCCCTGCCCGCTGCCGCACAAGCCGCAGAAAACCTGAAAAATGACAAAGTAGCGATTGTCGGATTCAGTACGCCAAATGTGATGCGCCCGTATGTAGAGCGCGGCACGGTGAAAGAATTTGGCCTGTGGGATGTGGTTCAGCAAGGCAAAATTTCAGTGTATGTCGCGGATGCATTATTGAAAAAAGGATCAATGAAAACGGGCGACAAGCTGGATATCCAGGGAGTAGGTCAGGTGGAAGTCTCGCCAAACAGCGTTCAGGGCTATGACTACGAAGCGGATGGTAATGGCATCGTACTGTTACCGGAGCGCGTGATATTCAACAAAGAGAATATCGGCAAATACGATTTCTGATGTGCATTACTTAACCGGAGTAAGTTATGGCAGATTTAGACGATATTAAAGATGGTAAAGATTTTCGTACCGATCAACCGCAACAAAATATCCCTTTTACCCTGAAAGGTTGCGGTGCGCTGGATTGGGGAATGCAGTCACGCTTATCGCGGATATTTAATCCGAAAACGGGTAAAACCGTGATGCTGGCTTTTGACCATGGTTATTTTCAGGGACCGACTACCGGACTTGAACGCATTGATATAAATATCGCCCCGCTGTTTGAACATGCCGATGTATTAATGTGTACGCGCGGCATTTTGCGCAGCGTAGTTCCCCCGGCGACCAATAAGCCGGTGGTACTGCGGGCGTCAGGTGCGAACTCTATTCTGGCGGAATTAAGTAATGAAGCCGTGGCGTTATCGATGGATGATGCCGTGCGCCTGAACAGTTGCGCGGTGGCGGCGCAGGTTTATATCGGCAGCGAATATGAACATCAGTCGATCAAAAATATTATTCAGCTGGTCGATGCCGGAATGAAAGTGGGAATGCCGACCATGGCCGTGACTGGCGTGGGCAAAGATATGGTGCGCGATCAGCGTTATTTCTCGCTCGCGACTCGAATCGCCGCTGAAATGGGGGCGCAAATTATCAAAACCTATTATGTCGAAAAAGGTTTTGAACGGATTGTTGCCGGATGTCCGGTACCCATTGTTATTGCTGGCGGTAAAAAATTACCGGAGCGCGAGGCGCTGGAAATGTGCTGGCAGGCTATCGATCAGGGCGCTTCTGGTGTGGATATGGGGCGTAATATTTTCCAGTCTGACCATCCGGTGGCGATGATGAAAGCCGTACAGGCGGTGGTTCACCATAACGAAACGGCTGATCGGGCATATGAACTCTATCTGAGTGAAAAACAGTAACTGCGGATTTAAGGAGAAGAATTATGCACGTCACACTGGTTGAAATTAACGTTCATGAAGACAAGGTTGACGAGTTTATCGAAGTTTTTCGCCAGAACCACCTGGGCTCGGTACAGGAAGAAGGCAATTTGCGCTTCGATGTCTTACAGGACCCGGAAGTGAATTCGCGCTTTTATATCTACGAAGCCTATAAAGATGAAGACGCAGTGGCATTCCATAAAACCACGCCCCACTACAAAACCTGTGTCGCGAAACTGGAATCTTTAATGACCGGGCCGCGTAAAAAACGTCTGTTCAATGGGTTGATGCCGTGAGGCGAATTTATCAATTTTATCTACAATTGGGGTAACGCGCTGACGGGAGTAAAAAAATGTCTGACTGGAACCCCTCTTTATATCTGCACTTTGCCGCTGAACGATCGCGTCCGGCGGTGGAGCTGCTTGCCAGAGTGCCGCTGGAGAATGTCGAATATGTTGCCGATCTTGGCTGTGGCCCAGGTAACAGCACCGCCCTTCTACAACAACGTTGGCCTGCTGCCAGGATAACGGGCATCGACTCGTCTCCGGCGATGATTGCTGAAGCGCGCAGTGCTTTGCCAGACTGCCAGTTCGTGGAAGCAGACATCCGCAACTGGCAACCGGTACAGGCACTCGATCTGATTTTTGCTAATGCCTCACTGCAATGGCTGCCCGACCACTACGAATTGTTTCCTCATCTGGTTTCTTTACTTAATCCGCAGGGCGTGCTGGCAGTACAGATGCCAGATAACTGGCTGGAGCCGACCCATGTGCTCATGCGCGAAGTTGCCTGGGAACAAAACTACCCGGATCGTGGGCGTGAGCCGTTGGCTGGCGTTCATGCTTACTACGATATTTTGAGCGAAGCCGGATGTGAGGTCGATATCTGGCGAACCACCTACTATCACCAGATGCCGTCACACCAGGCGATTATCGATTGGGTGACCGCCACTGGATTACGTCCGTGGTTACAGGATCTGACCGAGAGCGAACAGCAGCTTTTTCTTAAGCGCTACCATCAGATGCTGGAAGAGCAGTATCCACTGCAAGAGAACGGACAGATACTGCTGGCATTTCCGCGTCTTTTTATTGTTGCCCGCCGTACGGAGTAAATATCACGTCAGCTGGTAATGACGATCGGGAAGAATTTTTGCTGGAATTTCGGCTTCATCGTTCATCTGTAACAGGTCAATTTCAATAGCGTTGCAGATGGCATCCAGCGGTAAATCATTGTTTTCAGTACCGAACGGATCTTCCAGTTCTTCCGCCAGACAATCCAGCGAAATAAAAGTGTAGGAAATCAGCACAGAGATAAAAGGCGTCATGTAATGCAGGTCCACGACCAGCGCGAACGGCAGCATGATACAAAACAGATAAACGGTACGATGCAAAATCAGGGTGTAGGCAAAGGGAATTGGCGTATAGGCAATGCGCTCGCATCCTGCCAGGACCGCTGAAATATCATTAAGCCGATCGTTGAGGCTAATAAACAGGATATCTGAAAGCTGCCCATTGCGGCGCTGAACCGCCAACCACTCCCCCATTATTAACAAGATACGGTTAGCTGGAGAGTTCGAAGCCAGTACAGGCTGAAGATCTTCAGTCTTGAGATAATGAGCCAGCACTTCCGCCTGTGGCTGTTTGCGTAATGTCATGCGTAAACAGTGGGCGAAGGCGATTTGCAACCGGGCAAACTCCCTTACACTTGCCGAATCCGGCAATGTCGTTTTTACCTCGCGCAGTAACGACCGTGAGGCAATCATCAACTGCCCCCAAAGTTTTCGCGCTTCAACGTAACGGGCGTACCCGGCATTATTACGAAAACCAAGAAAAATGGCGATGGCGACACCGAGAATGCTGAACGGTGCGAGGGTGAATTTGATGCCCAGATGCGTGTACCAGGGCAGCATGAAAATAACAGCGATAGAAAAGAGAAAATTGAGTAGTAAGCGCGATGATATCTTGGATAATACTGAGCCGTGCCAGACAAAAATACGGCGCAGCCAGTGTTGTTGTGGACGAACAATCATGGTTATCTTCAGGCGTGAAAAAGTCGCCCTATTAAACGTGATTATGATCACATTCTCAAGACGCTACTTACAAATTACCTACAAGCTTACAACATTAACAGGCGCTGCATGTGGCACCTGTTAATGATAAAGGCACATAGGATGTTGTAACTAATATAGTGAAATAAGAAACCCGGTCGAAACCGGGTTCAGAAGTAACGGTGTTATTAGCACAACGGACGTACAGCTTCGCGCATCCCTTTTTCAAGAATCGCATCCAGGTCATTAGCAACCTGCTCGACCAGACCAGGCACTTGCGTCAGGTCCTGCTCCCAGTGGTCTTTTTCTGCCAACACAATCGCTACCAGTTCCTGGGTACCGATAACACGGTCACGATGCTGGCTCCAGAGTTGCTGATAACGTTCCAGCCAGTGTGCATCGTCCTGTACCGGATATGTTTCTCCGTTACGCTCACCACGATAGAAGGCAATCAATGCCGCTAATGCGAAAGTAAGACGCGCCGGAAGTGTGCCTTTTGCCTTCTGCCCTGCCAGCAGCTGCGGCAGGATGCGAGTGCGGAACTTGGTCATACCGTTGAGCGCGATAGACAGCAGCTGATGCTTAATGTACGGGTTACGGAAACGCCCGGTGACTGCACTGGCGAAAGATTCCAGTTCATCACGAGGCAAATCCAGTACCGGAATAATTTCTTCGTAGATAGCTTTTTCAACGAATGCGCAAATTTCAGCATCGTTCATCGCTTCACCTACGGTATCCAGCCCTGCCTGGAACGCCACCGGCACCAGCGCGGTGTGCGCACCGTTGAGGATTGCCACTTTGCGTTCTTTGTACGGTTTAATATCGTCAACAATCAGCACGTTGAGCGGATATTTGTCCAGACGCAGTTCAGTCGCTAAGGATTTCGGTCCCTGAATCACAAACAGGTAAAAGTGTTCAGCGGTGTCGAGAAAACCATCGTGATAACCCAGCTCTTCTTCCAGTTTAGCCACTTCATCGCGCGGATAACCGGTAACGATACGGTCCACCAGCGTAGAACAGAAGCTGTTAGCCTGATCCAGCCATTGAATAAATGCTTCTGGCAGTGCCCACTCTTGCGCATAGCGCAGCACCAGTTCACGCAACGCGTCGCCATTGTAGTCGATCAACTCACACGGGATGATGATCCAACCTTTATCCAGCGCACCGTTGAAATGGCTAAAACGTTCGAACAGCAGACGGGTCAGTTTTGCCGGATAACTTACCGCTGGCGCGTCATCGAATTTATCGCCCGCATGGTAGCTGATACCCGCTTCGGTGGTATTAGAGAAAACAAAGCGCATTTCCGGGTTGTGAGCCAGTTTCAGGAATTCATCGTATTCACTGTAGACGCTGATTTCACGATTAACCGAGCGAATCAGACGCGCGTCGCTGACCGCTTCCCCCTTCTCATTCAGGCCACGGATAATGGTGGTATACAGACCATCCTGCGTGCTCAGTGACGGTGGGAATGAAGTTTCAATCGGACGAACAACGACCACACCAGAATTCAGATCGGTGTGCTCATTCAGGAGATCGATTTGCCAGTCAACAAAGGCGCGCAGGAAGTTACCTTCACCAAACTGAATGATACGTTCTGGATACTGTGCACCGGGAAAATCGCGACGATTTAGTGTTTTCACAATGGGTTCCCTTCTGATTAGTCATACAACCTGTTTGAATTGGTACGACAGGTTAGCAAACTTTAATACGCCGAACCCCTATTTTGATCAACTCCTGATGATTAATGAGCAGTTTTATGAGAAAAGTGTGGCGCGGATCATGGTTTAATCGAGGAAATACGCCTTTTCCTGGATCATAAAGTGGTAGAACACATTGCATTCAAATCGCGCGGAATGAATAAAGATGTCAGACAACTTCCTCACCGTAACGCATAGTGCTGGTACGGTTGCGCCCATCTTTCTTCGAGCGATACAGACACGTATCGGCTTCGACCATCAATTTATTAAAATCATCGGTCAGCGTTCGGTACGATGCGCGACCACTACCGACGCCAATACTTACCGTGAGATAAAGCGTTTTTTGTTGCCAGGTGAATGGTTGCAGTTCAACGCCTTTACGGATTTTTTCCGCCATTAGCAGACCATCGACAGGATTCACCGACGGCACTGCAACAGCAAATTCTTCGCCGCCCATGCGCGCCACCAGCCCCTTATCACCGACAATCTTCTGAATATGCCGGGCAAACACGCTTAACACTTTATCGCCACATTCATGTCCATAGTTATCGTTAATGCTTTTGAAATAGTCAATATCAAGCAGCATGACCGTCAGATGTTGTGTCTGTTTCAGCGATGGACTTTTCAGCGCCTCATAAAGACCGGACCGTGAGTAAACCTGAGTCAGAAAATCAAAGTCGGCTCGCAGCGCAACTTGCTTCATTAGCGAATTGATCGCTGCCACGCTAAAAGAAACCATAATTGGGCATATCGCCATCGTGGCAATACCGAGACGTGCGGAGAACATTTCCGGAATGGAGAACGGCGAACCGACCGAGATATCAATCACCGAATTTGCCACCAGTACGATTTCCACCGCACCGGTGACAAAGGTCAACAGACATGTTACCTGCGGCGTATAGCGCACTGCACACCAGATTAATGCAGGCAGCGGGAACGCCAGACTCCCCGCTCCGCCAATGACTACCGAGGCAATAACCGACACAATAAGCGCGATGGCGGGCATTATCTGTTCTGCTTTAAAGCGCGGCAGCACTCCAGGAATAGCCAACGTCAGCATACAAGGCACGATCAACACGCCCGTTGAGAATTGCTCACTGAACCAGTCCGCAAGCAAAGGCCAGAAATCCAGACTATCAATACTGACCGAACCAATCGCCCCGACAATAGCGCATAATAATGCGGCAATCAGACAGTAATTAAATAGCCGTAAGGCACTTACTGGCTCATACTTATTTTTCCCCAGACGCTTATCCCGCACGACCAGTAAGGCGACGGTAACAATAAACATCATATTGGAGAAATTGATAACCAGTGAAACCAGTCCCCATTCGGTGGTTATGGCATCATAAACCAGCATCGCCACATAACTGATCGCATAGTAATGCAGTCGATTAAGCCAGACATAGCGGGCAAACACCCCCGCCATTACGCCATTCAGCGGCCAGAAAAGAGAAAGTTCGTGAACCAGCCGTAACTCTGCACCAATAAAATAAACAGCGTGGTTAGCGCAAAAATAGCGATGCTATTACGTAGCAGATGACCTTCCTGGAACAAACGGAAAGTTGAAATGGGGTGTACATGCATTAATTATCTGTCCATACAATTGCGGGTGGCAATTATCTCAACGTAATAAGTAAATTCACATAAAGGATAGCATGTTCGCTAACAGCGGCGGCAAATAAAGGTACCCTGGGAATGCTATTTTATCGTTTTCCGCAATTCTCATGGCTGATTCATCTGTACAACCAGCCAGTGATAGATTACCGCCACGATATAACGTTGTTGTTCTTCGCTTAACGAAACACCCTGCGGAATGTTATGCCACTTAGCCAGACAACCGCGACAGCAGGTCGCGGTGGCGTGCTGAGCGATAAACACCGGATGCCCGCGCATGGGGGTTTGCTTACCGTCATTAGCCGGTAATGCCGGAGCAAGACGTTTAGCGACAAAATCCGCCGCATGTTGTTCGATGACTGGCGCGCCTTTCTCCAGGCAATACTGACGCTCTTTCATGCCCAGACGAAAGCGAGAGCGAAATTTTGAACGGGATAAACGCGCGAAGAGTGGATCGAGAGACTGCATTAATAAACCGAACGCCCTAACTGTTTCGTCAATTGTTCAAGGACGGCGATACCCGCAAGCGAGTTACCTGCATCATCCAGTTCCGGACTCCAGACTGCGATGGCCATTTCATGCGGAACAATCGCCACAATACCGCCACCAACGCCAGATTTCGCCGGTAGTCCCACCCGCCAGGCAAACTCCCCCGCGTTCTGGTACATACCACTGGTCGCCATCAGCGCGTTAATTTGCCGCGCCTGCATTGGCGTCACCACAGGTTCATCAATATGAATAGCTTTCCCCTGATTAGCCAGAAAGACAAACGTCCGGGCCAGCTCTACACAGCTCATTTTCAGAGCGCAGTAATGAAAGTAGTTTTGCAGAACGGTTGTCACGTCATGATGGAAATTGCCAAACGACTTCATCAGCCAGGCGATAGCCGCATTTCGCGCGGAATGTTCAAATTCGGAACGCGCTACCACCGTATCGTATGAAATATCAGACACACCGCTTAAGCCGCGCACGACTTCCAGCATACGTTGCCGTGGTGCGCTTAGTCGCCCTTGCAACATATCGCAGACCACCAGCGCACCGGCATTAATGAACGGATTACGCGGAATACCCTGTTCCATTTCCAGTTGCACTAAAGAATTGAACGGTGATCCAGACGGATCTTTGCCGACGCGTTGCCAGATTTCCTCTTCGGAGTAATGACGCATGGCGACAACGAGACTCAGCACTTTGGAAATAGACTGAATGGAAAAACGTTCTTGCGCGTCTCCGGCCTGAAAAAGCTGTCCGTCAACGGTACAGATAGCAATCCCCAATCGGGAACCGTCTACTGTAGCCAGCGCCGGAATATAATCCGCGACTTTACCCTGACCAATGAGCGGCCGCACTTGCCGCAAGATGTTTTCTAAAATTGCATTATCCATGGCGACTGCCACTTTCTACTCCTGGACCGCAGGTCTGAAAAGACCTGCGAGTATATCAGAGCTGAATATGTCGCGTCAGATCCGGTCTTTCCACACCGTCTGGATATTACAGAATTCGTGTAAGCCGAAATGGGAAAGCTCACGACCAAAGCCACTCTTTTTCACGCCACCAAAGGCCACTCGCGCGTCGCTGGCACAATAACCATTGATAAACACCCCACCGCATTCCAGACGTGCCGCCATCTGTCTGGCCTGTGTTTCGTCGGTGGTAAAAATGGTCGCTGAAAGGCCGAACTCACTATCATTAGCCAGTTCCAGCGCATGTTCTGCATCTTTCGCAACGGTGATTGCCGCAACAGGGCCAAACATTTCTTCCCGAAACGCGGTCATTTCTGGGGTAACATTCGCCAGAACCGTTGGCGGATAGTAGTTACCTGCCCCAGCCATCTTTTCCCCGCCCAGTAACAAACGCGCACCCTGCGCCAGGGTTTTCTCCACCTGATGATGCAGCTCATCACGTAAATCAAAACGAGCCATTGGTCCGAGAGCGTTCTCTTCATCACGGGGATCGCCCATTTTCAAGGCTGCCGCAGCTGCCACAAAACGTTCGGTAAATGCAGAAGCAATTCCCTCTTCGATAATAAAGCGTTTTGCCGCTGCACAAACCTGTCCGGTATTCTGATAACGTCCGGCTACCGCCGCTTTAACCGCCAGTTCCAGATCGGCATCGTTAAGCACAATAAATGGATCCGAACCGCCCAGTTCCAGTACGCATTTTTTCAGTGCCGCTCCAGCCTGTGCGCCAATAGCCGCTCCCGCACGAACACTTCCGGTCACCGTGACAGCAGCAATGCGCGAATCTTTAATCATTTGACTGACACCGTCGTTGTCGGCATTCAGCCAGCCATATACGCCTTGCGGGATTCCCGCATCTTTAAACACCTGGGCAATGAGCTGAGCACAGCCCATCACATTCGGCGCATGTTTAAGTAAGTAGCCGTTACCTGCAAGAATGATGGGAACCGCGCCACGCATCACCTGCCATAACGGAAAGTTCCACGGCATAATCGCCAGAATCGTCCCCAACGGTCGATACTCAATAACTGCCTGCTGATTTTCCACCAGCGTAGGTTCCGCCTTCAGCATTGCCGGACCATGTTCTGCATACCAGTCACACAAATTCGCCGATTTCGCCACTTCAGCGCGCGCCTGATTGATTGGTTTGCCCATTTCACGGGTGATCATTTGCGCCATTTCTTCGCTACGGGCGCGCAGAGCCTTACCGATACCACGCAGTTTTTCAGCACGATAATCTATATTTGTCTCGCGCCAGTCGCGAAAGCCTGCTGCCGCCAGCTGAAGTGCGTTTTCGATATCGTTAGCGCCAGCCCACGGCAGCACAGAAAGTTGTTCACCCGTGGCAGGATTTATCGAAATTGCATGAGTTGCCGGAGTAATGGTCATCGGGGTATCTCCTTTATGAGTCATGGTATGAAGATACGCAGATTTACTCTTGCTTTAAAATGAATAATATTAAGCCACTTATTCACGAATCGAGAATATTATGGATCTGACCCAACTGGAGATGTTCAACGCGGTTGCCGAAGCTGGCAGCATAACCCAGGCAGCAGCAATAGTGCATCGCGTGCCGTCGAATCTCACTACCCGTCTACGCCAGCTGGAAACAGAACTGGGGGTAGATCTGTTTATTCGCGAGAATCAGCGTTTACGTCTCTCTCCTGCCGGGCATAACTTTTTACGCTATAGCCAACAAATTCTCGCGTTAGTGGATGAAGCGCGGAGCGTTGTCGCTGGCGATGAGCCGCAAGGTTTATTTTCTCTTGGTTCGCTGGAAAGCACCGCAGCAGTGCGCATTCCGGCCACGCTGGCGGAATTCAACCATCGTTATCCCAAAATTCAGTTTTCACTTTCCACCGGCCCTTCCGGCACTATGCTGGAAGGAGTGCTGGAGGGAAAACTGAATGCGGCATTTATTGATGGGCCCATTAACCATACTGCCATTGACGGGATACCGGTATACCGCGAGGAGCTGATGATCGTCACGCCACAAGGTCATGCGCCAGTAATCCGCGCCAGTCAGGTTAACGGCAGCAACATTTATGCCTTCCGCGCCAATTGTTCGTATCGTCGCCACTTCGAGAGCTGGTTTCATGCTGACGGTGCCGCTCCGGGAACTATTCACGAGATGGAGTCGTATCACGGGATGTTGGCCTGTGTGGTCGCAGGAGCAGGCATTGCGCTTATTCCACGCTCTATGCTGGAAAGTATGCCGGGGCATCACCAGGTTGAAGCGTGGCCGTTAGCTGAGCAATGGCGTTGGTTAACAACCTGGCTGGTCTGGCGTCGTGGTGCGAAAACGCGTCCGCTTGAGGCATTTATTCAACTACTGGATGTGCCTGACTCGGCAAAACAGGGTTACCAATGAGCTATTTTTGATAGTTCTTGCAGCTCAAATGCCCTATATAGTGATGTTCCGATGACTTATGACTATATGGGGCAAATATGGTTACGCCAGTAAGCATCAGTAATTACATATCTCTTCCTGATGATTTTCCCGTACGTAATATTGCACCTCAGGTAAAAGAAGTTTTAAAGGATTTTATTGATGCACTCAGTACCATAATATGTGATGAAGAGTGGCGCACGTCTTTAAACACCAACTCAGCCACAAAAAAGATATTTAACAACCTTGATAACTTATCATATATTCAGAGGACTTCTTTTCGGGGTAACGACACACTATACAATGAAAAGGTTCAATTTAAACTCACTTATTCCGTCAAGAATGGAAGACACAAAGAAAATATTGAATTTCAGGTAGTAATAAATTTAAGCCCTATTTATTTAGATAATTTTCGCCATGATGGAGAAATTAATATTTTTGCGCTCCCCACCCAAAGCCTGTCACTATGGGGCGCGTATTTCAGACCGGCGTCGAGCGTGTGCTATTTCTGTTTCTGAATGATTTTATTGAACAATTTCCAATGATCAACCTTGGCGTTCCCATCAAAAGAGCGCATACACCACATATTGAACCCCTGCCTCCGGATCGCCATACCGCTGCAGATTACTTACGCCAGTTTGATTTGCTTGTCCTGAATTTTATCTCTCGCGGTAATTTTGTCATACTCCCCCGATTATGGAGTAACTCTGAGGTTCACAGATGGTTCGTCAATAAAGATCCTAACTTGATCACCGCCATTCTCGACATAACAGACGGCGAATTAAAAGAGGATTTATTGCAAAGCCTGATGGATTCATTAGGTTCTAACAAACATGTACAACCCGAAGTCTGCATCTGCTTTTTATCCCTTTTAGCAGAACAAGAATCTCCTCATTTTCAGGACTTTTTTTTATTTTTCGCCAATATGTTATTGCACTATCACCAATTTATGAATCCCAATGAAAGTGATCTGAATGACGTGTTGATGCCAGCATCATTAAGTGATGATAAAATTATCAAACATATGGCGCGCAGGACCCTCAAACTGTTTGTAAAAAATGAAACGCCGCCAAAAGTTACTCACGAAGACCTGGTGAAAAACAGGCCTCGCTCCCCTGTCAGACCACCTATACCCGCAACCGCCAAAACGCCAGACCTCCCTGAACGTCATTAAACCGTGATGTTACCGACTCTCTGACGCGGAACAGAATCAGCGTCAGAGAAACGGAAAACGCGATCCAGATCACAAATGCATTGTATTCACATCATTAACCGTTTTAAGATCATTTCATCACTTTTTCGCAACTCACCCGATAATCTGTTATGACAACAAACACTGTTTCCCGCAAAGTGGCGTGGCTACGGGTCGTTACGCTGGCAGTCGCCGCCTTCATCTTCAACACCACCGAATTTGTCCCTGTTGGCCTGCTCTCTGACATTGCGCAAAGTTTTCACATGCAAACCGCTCAGGTCGGCATCATGTTGACCATTTACGCATGGGTAGTAGCGCTAATGTCATTGCCTTTTATGTTAATGACCAGTCAGGTTGAACGGCGCAAATTACTGATCTGCCTGTTTGTGGTGTTTATTGCCAGCCACGTACTGTCGTTTTTGTCGTGGAGCTTTACCGTTCTGGTGATCAGTCGCATTGGTGTGGCTTTTGCACATGCGATTTTCTGGTCGATTACGGCATCTCTGGCGATCCGTATGGCTCCGGCCGGGAAGCGAGCACAGGCATTGAGTTTAATTGCCACCGGTACAGCACTGGCGATGGTCTTAGGTTTACCTCTCGGGCGCATTGTGGGCCAGTATTTCGGTTGGCGAATGACCTTCTTCGCGATTGGTATTGGGGCGCTTATCACCCTTTTGTGCCTGATTAAGTTACTTCCCTTACTGCCCAGTGAGCATTCCGGTTCACTGAAAAGCCTCCCGCTATTGTTCCGCCGCCCGGCATTGATGAGCATTTATTTGTTAACTGTGGTGGTTGTCACCGCCCATTACACGGCATACAGCTATATCGAGCCTTTTGTACAAAACATTGCGGGATTCAGCGCCAACTTTGCCACGGCATTACTGTTATTACTCGGTGGTTCGGGCATTATTGGCAGCGTGATTTTCGGTAAACTGGGTAATCAGTATGCGTCTGCGTTGGTGAGTACGGCGATTGCGCTGTTGCTGGTGTGCCTGGCATTGCTGTTACCTGCGGCGAACAGTGAAATACACCTCGGGGTGCTGAGTATTTTCTGGGGGATCGCGATGATGATCATCGGGCTTGGTATGCAGGTTAAAGTGCTGGCGCTGGCACCAGATGCTACCGACGTCGCGATGGCGCTATTCTCCGGCATATTTAATATTGGAATCGGGGCGGGTGCGTTGGTAGGTAATCAGGTGAGTTTGCACTGGTCAATGTCGATGATTGGTTATGTGGGCGCGGTGCCTGCTTTTGCCGCGTTAATTTGGTCAATCATTATATTTCGCCGCTGGCCAGTGACACTCGAAGAACAGACGCAATAGTTGAAAGGCCCATTCGGGCCTTTTTTAATGGTACGTTTTAATGATTTCCAGGATGCCGTTAATAATAAACTGCACACCCATACATACCAGCAGGAATCCCATCAGACGGGAGATCGCTTCAATGCCACCCTTGCCCACCAGCCGCATAATTGCGCCGGAGCTGCGTAGGCTTCCCCACAAAATAACCGCCACCAGGAAAAAGATCAGCGGCGGCGCAACCATCAGTACCCAATCAGCGAAGGTTGAACTCTGACGCACTGTGGACGCCGAGCTAATAATCATCGCTATGGTTCCCGGACCAGCGGTACTTGGCATTGCTAGCGGCACAAAGGCAATATTGGCACTGGGTTCATCTTCCAGCTCTTCCGACTTGCTTTTCGCCTCCGGTGAATCAATCGCTTTCTGTTGCGGAAAGAGCATCCGAAAACCGATAAACGCGACGATTAAGCCGCCTGCAATTCGCAGACCGGGAATCGAAATGCCAAATGTATCCATCACCAGTTGCCCGGCGTAATACGCCACCATCATGATGGCAAATACGTACACCGAGGCCATCAACGACTGACGATTACGTTCGGCACTGTTCATGTTGCCTGCCAGGCCAAGAAATAGCGCGACAGTTGTTAATGGGTTAGCTAACGGCAGCAACACCACCAGCCCCAGGCCAATTGCTTTAAACAAATCTAACATTGGTGGTTGTTATCCTGTGTATCTGGGTTATCAGCGAAAAGTATAAGGGGTAAACAAGGATAAAGTGTCACTCTTTAGCTAACCTTGCATCGCATTGACCAAAACTTGAACCGATTTAGCAAAACGTGGCATCGGTCAATTCATTCATTTGACTTATACTTGCCTGGGCAATATTATCCCCTGCAACTAATTACTTGCCAGGGCAACTAATGTGAAAAGTACCAGCGATCTGTTCAATGAAATTATTCCATTGGGTCGCTTAATCCATATGGTTAATCAGAAGAAAGATCGTCTGCTTAACGAGTATCTGTCTCCGCTGGATATTACCGCGGCACAGTTTAAGGTGCTCTGCTCTATCCGCTGCGCGGCGTGTATTACTCCGGTTGAACTGAAAAAAGTGTTGTCGGTCGACCTGGGAGCACTCACCCGTATGCTGGATCGCCTGGTCTGTAAAGGCTGGGTTGAAAGGTTGCCGAACCCGAATGATAAGCGCGGCGTACTGGTAAAACTTACCACCAGCGGCGCGGCAATATGTGAACAATGCCATCAATTAGTTGGCCAGGACCTGCACCAAGAATTAACAAAAAACCTGACGGCGGACGAAGTGGCAACACTTGAGCATTTGCTTAAGAAAGTCCTGCCGTAAACAAAAAAGAGGTATGACGATGTCCAGACGCAATACTGACGCTATTACCATTCATAGCATTTTGGACTGGATCGAGGACAACCTGGAATCGCCACTGTCACTGGAGAAAGTGTCAGAGCGTTCAGGTTACTCTAAATGGCACCTGCAACGGATGTTTAAAAAAGAAACCGGTCATTCATTAGGCCAATACATCCGCAGCCGTAAGATGACGGAAATCGCGCAAAAGCTGAAGGAAAGTAACGAGCCGATACTCTATCTGGCAGAACGATATGGCTTCGAGTCGCAACAAACTCTGACCCGAACCTTCAAAAATTACTTTGATGTTCCGCCGCATAAATACCGGATGACCAATATGCAGGGCGAATCGCGCTTTTTACATCCATTAAATCATTACAACAGCTAGTTGATAACGTGACAACGTCACTGAGGCAATCATGAAACCACTTTCATCCGCAATAGCAGCTGCGCTTATTCTCTTTTCCGCGCAGGGCGTTGCGGAACAAACCACGCAGCCAGTTGTTACTTCTTGTGCCAATGTCGTGGTTGTTCCCCCATCGCAGGAACAACCACCGTTTGATTTAAATCACATGGGTACTGGCAGTGATAAGTCGGATGCGCTCGGCGTGCCCTATTATAATCAACACGCTATGTAGTT
>OBVG01000497.1_pt1 | contig 33165 bp, 33 predicted proteins | sample 1501271 | NCBI WGS metagenome assembly OBVG01 (sample SAMEA2579934, study PRJEB22360) | human gut metagenome | biome: human gut; feature: human-associated habitat; material: faeces | place: Denmark | collected 2008/2010 | reverse complement strand
ACACAAACCCAATGACAGATGCAGAAATGCAGCAATTTTCGACCGCACTTCGTTTAGATTTACAAAAAACACCAAAAGATGCCAAAAAGTGGTGGTTGCTCGGTCAGGTTGGAATGAATTTAGGGAACGGCAAATTAGCGTTTGATAGCTATCAACAAGCGAATAAGCTTGAGCCAGATAATTTAACGTATAAGCTTTCCTATGCGCGTATGCTAATGTCTTCTGAAGATCAAACAGATAAACTCAAAGGTAACCAGCTTTTACGTGATGTTATTCGTCAAGATCATTCGAATCCTGAAGCCTTAAGTTTACTAGCTTTCAGTTATTTTGAAGGGGAAGATTATAAAATGGCGGCAGTAACCTGGGCGATGATGTTACGCTTATTGGAGCCAGATGATCCTCGCGTGCCAATGCTTGAGAAAAGTATTCGTGCAGCACGTGATGCACTCGCTTTACAGGAAGAAGAAAAAGCGAAGAGTGTCACACCGGAGAAATAATGAAATCCCAATTATTAGGTTTTCACCATATTGCGATCATTGCTTCGAACTATGCACGTTCGAAGCATTTTTATATGGAGATTTTAGGCGCTAAACAGCTAAATGAAACTTATCGGGCAGAAAGGGATAGCTATAAACTAGATTTAAGTTTTCCCGATGGGAGTCAAATAGAGTTGTTTTCTTTTCCAAATCCACCTCCAAGAGTAACCACTCCTGAGGCTTGTGGTTTGCGACATTTAGCATTTAAAGTAGAGAATATTGATGAGTATGTTGCTTATCTTTTGGAAAATAGCATTGATTGTGAAGCAATTCGAGTTGATGAATTAACGGGAATGAAGTACACTTTCTTCCGAGACCCAGATTATTTACCCATCGAATTATACGAAAATAATTATTAACGTAGAAAATCAAATTATTATGAGTCATATTAAGAAAAAAATTGGGATTTACTCTTTTTGTGTTTTAGCATCATCAGTTGTTTTAGCCGAAGGTAGTAGTGTTGTATATGCAACAAAAGCGAAGACACCTGAAAATCATGTTTCAGTCAATGTTTCTGAAAGTAATATTTCTGAAAGTAATATTTCTGAAACGGTGAAATATATTGATGGAAAAGGACAAAAAAGTTTAGATCCTAAATCTGCCAAAGATATAGCAGAACTTGCCAATAGTGTTGAGTTTGAAGTATATAAATTTAATGAATTGGCTGCATCTAAAACAACCTTCCTCTCACCTGCAGGGATTTGTAGTGGGTTTAAAAGTGATGATGGCGTAGATGTAACAAATTCTAGCAATTATTACATTAAACCTAATGATGCTAGCGAGTATTATGGTAGTGTTTTAGGTGCCACAATTTATAAAAAAGGTGAAACGAAACATTCACAGTATATCCCTGTTTATGCAATCAAAAATGCCAATGTAGCAAAATATATTGAGCAAAATGAAGATCCCAACGTCAGAAAAAAAGCGAATGAGCGGATTAAAGATGGTAGAGAAACACTTAATAAAGTAATTTGTGATAAAAGGTAACGGCATGAAAAAATTAATTTCTATTGCAGCATTATCGGTTTTAACAGCTTGTACTGCACCTCAACAAGCCTCAACCATTGGTAATGGTGCAGCGATGTATGATATGAATGCGGTGCAGGATTATAATTCTCGAGTAACAAGTGGTAATACTGTCACTGCTCGAGAAAAAGCTAAAGTTGCACAAAGAGATAGCGTTCCAAATGAAATGAATGCAAGTGATCATCGTTCTAAACATAGAGGTTATTCTCGTGTTCCTGTAGCAATAATGCCGAGTGTCGGTGTTGGTTATTGCCATCACTGCTGGTAATTAAATGACTAAAAAATTAACCGCACTTGAAAAAGTGCGGTTATTTTTTTGTCTATTTATAAGTCTAAAATTGATTTCACAAAAGGAATGGTCAGGTTTCGTTTAGCTTGCAATGAGGCTTTATCGAGTTGAACTAACGCCTCTTTTAATGTCGCCATATCACGATCTAGACGAGTAAATATAAAATTGGCAGTATCATCTGAAAGCATAATGCCGCGCTGATGGGCATTTTGTTTCAATACAGCGAGTTTTTGTTCATCGCTGAGTGGAATCAATTGATAACTTTCTCCCCATTTTAAGCGAGAAGCCAGATCTGGTAATTTAACGGGGAGAGCAGCTGGAGATTGCTCTGCACTGACAACCAATAAGGTTTTGCCATTAGCTTTAATACGATTAAAGAGATCAAATAAAGCTATTTCCCATTCTGAATTTCCAATAACTGCTTGTAAATCATCCAGGCAAATCAATTCTTGCTGTTCTAGATTTTCAAAAACAGCCGTGGAGAAATATTGTGATTTGCTTAACGGAACATAAATGGCACTTCGTTGTTGCTGAATATATTCATTACAGAGTGCGCGTAGAAGATGGGTTTTCCCGACGCTTTGGTAGCCCCAGAGATAAAAGAATTGTTGTTGTAAATCAGTCATATTTTGACGCAAAGAATTAAGCAATAATGCATTATTATCGCTATAAAAATTCTCAAGCGTTTCATCATCAATTTGATGAATAGGTAAAGAAAGTTGCTGATTCACGGATTAACGAGTTGATTTAAAATAAAAAAGAAAGGGCTAAATTTTCATTTAACCCTTTTGTTTGGGAAGTTTTATTCTACTTCATTTTTTGCTTTTGGCAAAATCAAGTTCAGTACAATCGCGACGATAGCACAAAGGCTGATACCTTTTAGGGAAACAGCATCGCCGACGTTGACAAACATATTACCGATCCCGAAAGTCATCACCACAGAAATGATGCAAAGGTTGCGAGGTTCAGTCACATCCACTTTACCTTTAATTAAGGTACTCATTCCGACAACGGCAATCGAACCGAATACTAACATCATAATGCCACCCATTACGATGGTTGGGATAGTAGAAAGGAATGCACCTACTTTACCACAGAAGGAAATTGCAATTGCCCATACTGCAGCCCAAGTCATAATATTTGGATTAAAGTTGCGAGTTAGCATTACAGCACCCGTTACTTCAGCATAAGTGGTATTTGGTGGACCACCTACTAATGACGCTGCAGCCGTTGCAACACCATCGCCTAATAGGGTGCGGTGTAAGCCTGGTTTTTTAAGGAAATCTTTACCTGTTACAGAACTGATTGCCATAATACCGCCAACGTGTTCAACGGCTGGTGCGATAGCAATCGGTAGCATATAAAGAATGGCTTCTAAATTAAATTCTGGTTTGGTTAATTGAGGTAATTCAAACCATTTTGCATCTAAAACAGGTTGGAAGTTAATTAATCCTAGGAATAAACAAACCACATAGCCAGCAACGATACCAAACATAATTGGAATCAGTTTCATCATACCTTTAGCAAATACCGCAACAGAAAGGGTAGTGACCAAGGTAATCATAGAAACTAATACCGAATGCTCATAGCTATATGCACTGTTTTTACCTAATGCCATATCCACAGCAACAGGAGCAAGTCCCATACCAATAATGATAATTACGGGACCGACAACAACAGGCGGGAAGATACGCTCAAGCGCAGCACTACCACGTAATTTTACTAAGGTTGATAGTGCGAAATAGACTAAGCCAGCACAAGCAAGTCCGCCCATTGTGGTTGGAATGCCCCAAGTTTGTACGCCATATTGAATAGGCGCAATAAAGGCAAAAGAGGAGGCTAAAAAAATAGGAACCTGTTTACCGGTACAAAGTTGGAAAAGTAGTGTACCGATACCCGCGGTAAGAAGAGCAGTATTAGAATTTAATCCGGTGATTAAAGGAACTAATACTAAGGCGCCAAAGGCAACAAATAACATCTGTAAACCGACAAACGCTTGTTTGCCCATGCTTTGCACCTCAACAGGTGCGGTTGTAGTTTGATTACTCATTTAGTTTCAACTCTCGGTTTGAATTAACTGAAAGTGCGGTCGGTTTTAATGCTTTTTTAGCTTTTGTGTTTTCACGCACGGAAAAAAGACGGCTATAAATGCCGTCTTATTAAAAGGGAATTATTTCGTCCCAAAAATCTTATCGCCTGCATCACCCAAGCCAGGGATGATGTAGCCTTGTTCATTTAAGTGATCATCAATAGATGCGCAATAAAGTTCGATATCTGGATGTGCCTTTTCTAATGCTTTGATCCCTTCTGGTGCCGCTACTAATACTAATACTTTGATATGTTGGCAACCTTTTGCTTTTAATAAATCAATGGTGGAGATCATTGAACCACCGGTTGCGAGCATTGGATCCACAACGATAGCTAAACGCTCTTCTAAATCACTGGCTAGTTTTTGGAAATAAGGGACGGGTTCAAGGGTTTCTTCATTACGATAAATTCCGACTACACTGATGCGAGCACTAGGAACATGTTCTAACACGCCATCCATCATGCCAAGGCCAGCACGTAAAATTGGTACAACAGTAACTTTTTTACCTTTTATACGGTCGATTTCAACAGGACCGTTCCAACCATCAATAATTACTTTTTCTGTTTCAAGATCAGACGTGGCTTCATAGGTGAGCAAGCTGCCCACTTCTGTTGCAAGTTCACGGAATTTTTTAGTATCAATATCAGCTTCGCGCATCACGCCTAATTTATGTTTAACAAGCGGATGTTTTACTTCAACGAGTTTCATCTTTTTTCTCCCTTTAAAAAACAAATCGGAGAATTTTATATCAGAAATATTGAATTGCCTAGTATTTTTATTATGACAGTTCGGTATAAAAACGGGGATGAAATTGACCGCACTTTGCTATTAAATACATCCACCACAGCTCCCACATCGCCAGTCTTCCTTATTCACCGCTTGATAGAATGCACGCATGGTTTCTTCTTCTAAAGGGATATTGTGCTCGATAAAAACATCCGAAAGCCAATCGATATTTTCCACAATCCAATCATCTTCCATTAAGCCTTCTCGATAAAGCTCATCTTCGGGATCCATAAAATTATAAATATTATTTGTTCCCATATCTTTATCACGGCGTTCAAGTGGCAGTACCACAGGTAAACCAAGATAAGTAATATCCCAATGACCTAGACATAGCGTATTGCCCTTTGATGACCAACTAGCGTTGAATGGATTGTCACTCATGTTGAAATGTTATAAGAAAAGTTGAAAAGTATGGAAAGTATAGATCTAAAGACAAATTTAATCATACTTAAAAGAAGGTAAATGGTTTGATGGAGATCAAAGTAGAGTCAGAAAATTTAACGAATTTTTCACAAATAAAAAGCGGCTAATTACTTAGCCGCTTTTGCATGATAATAAACCTAGTTAAGCTGTTTTTTTCGGTTTGAAGAAAATCATCGTAAAGATTTGCCAGAAGAAGGCCAGTGCACCGAAGATGAATACTACGTCACCACCTAAACGAACCCAACGTAAGGTATCGAATAATGGTTGTTGCATAAATTCTTCACTACGTGCATACCATAAGCCTTCAGAGATACTTGCATAACCTTGAATAATACCGATTGGTAATAAGCTTGATACGATCATTAATACTAAACCGCCATTTAATAACCAGAAGCCCCATTTCATTAACTTATCATTAAATGGTGTATCTGGGCGTAAATAACGAGCGATTAAGAAGACGAAACCTAATGCTAAGAAGCCATATACACCGAATAATGCCGCATGTGCGTGAACGGCAGTCGTGTTCAAGCCTTGAACATAGTAGAGTGAAATTGGTGGATTGATTAAGAAACCAAATACACCTGCACCTAACATATTCCAGAATGCGACAGCTACGAAGCAGTAAAGAGGCCATTTTAAACGGTCCATCCAAGGTGTTTTTTGTTGCATCGCCCAGTGTTCCCAAGCTTCATGACCTAATAACACTAATGGAACCACTTCAAGCGCTGAGAATGACGCACCTACTGCGATAATTGGTGTAGTTGCACCTGCGAAGTATAGGTGGTGGAACGTACCAGGGATACCACCGATTAAGAATAATGCCGCTTCAGTAATAGTTGCTACAGTCGCAGTACGACGAGAAACTAAACCTAAACTTACGAAGATGAATGAGAGTGCCGCTACAGAGAATACTTCAAAGAAGCCTTCTACCCATAGGTGAACTACCCACCAACGCCAGTATTCCATCACAGAAATGTGAGTGTGCTCGCCGTAGAATAATGCAGGGCCATAGAATAAGCCGATTGCAATGACAGAAGCGAAGAATAACGCTAATAAGTTTTTGTCTCCCGGTTGTTTAAATGCGTTCACTGTACCGCGAAGCATTAAGACTAACCAGAATAAGATACCTGCGAATTTCACCGCTTGCCAGAAACGACCTAAGTCAATGAACTCATAGCCTTGGTGGCCGAACATGAAGCTCCATTCTTCTGGAAGAATATGTGCAATTGCTAAATAACTTCCGGTGAATGAACCGACGACTAATACCACTAATGCCCAGAATAAAACATCCACGCCCAATTTTTGGAATTTCGGATCTTTACCACCATTGATGATCGGTGCCAGGAATAAACCGCCAGCTAAGAATGCCATTGCAATCCAGAATAATGCCGCTTGAATATGCCATGTACGCACTAATGAGTAAGGTAAGTATTGAGAGATATCAATACCATAGAATTCTTGACCTTCAACAGTATAGTGAGCAACAATCGCCCCTAAATTCACTTGCAGTAAGAATAATGCAAGCACCGTAAAGAGATATTTACCTAATGCGCGTTGAGAAGGGGTTAACTGTAGTTTTGTGAGGGGATCAACTTCCGGAATCGGTGGATCTTGTTCATCTTCACGTTTTTTGAATGACCAAATCCATACCACGAAACCAATACCAGCAATGAGGAATACCACACTCGCAATAGACCAAACCACGTTTTCTGGTGTTGGTACATTGTTGATTAACGGCTCATGTGGCCAGTTGTTGGTATAACTTGCATTTGTATTTGGACGTTCTGCAGAGGCAGTCCATGCTGTCCAGAAGAAGAATTTAGTTAAGTCTTTACGTGCTTGTAAGTCAGGAAGGGTATTATCCTTCATCGCAAAGTGTTCACGAGTCACTTTGGTTGCAGGATCATCACCATATAAAGAAATGTAGTATTGTGCTGTTTTTTCTATTGCCGCTAAACGGGTGTTTGAAAGCACAACAGTACCGTTTTCAACTTTGCTACCACGATATTCTTTGGTTAAACGCGCTTTTAATAACGTTTGCTGTTCATCATTTAAATCAGCAAAGTTTTTACCAAATTCTTGGTTCGCTGTAATATCCAACCAGTTAGTTAATTCACGGTGAAGCCAATCTGCTGTCCAGTCTGGTGCTTGGTATGCCCCATGACCCCAAACAGATCCCACTTGCATACCACCAGTGGTTTGCCAAGCGGTTTGACCATGTAAAATTTCATCGTGAGTAATCACTTTTTCACCTGATTCTGAAACATATTGTTGCGGAATTGGTGGTGCTTCACGATAAACTTCGAACCCATAGTAACCGAGAATGGAGAATGCTCCAATTAATACGGCGACTAATAGGTACCAGAACTTTTTATACTGTCCCATTTTATCACTCCTAGATGATTAAAAAATATGATGCCATGATGGTTAACTTTCCGAGAATAGCCATCAAGGGCTAGATTTTACTCGAAGTAAAATACCTGAGCAATTATATCGACTATCAAATGATGAAAATATTACCTAAAACTAAGTAATTTAATCGGGTAATAGGAAATGCTAACTAAAAAGATAAAAAAAACGGCCAAAAACCTATTGATTTTTGACCGCACTTTATGAAAATTATTTATTCTTTCTTTTGTGGCATTTTATCTTATTTTTACAAATTTGTATTTGATGACAATTGCTTATATTTTGATTATACTCACTTAAATTCTATTATATGGAGTGATTATGTCAAATTACAGAATTTCTCTTGCTTTTTCAGTGTTTCATTATTATTTGAATGGATTTGCTGAAAAACATCAATTCTCTCTACCATCTTTTCCTAAAAACTTACAATTGGTTGATGTACTTCCTTTTGTTTCTCAAGCAGAAACAATAGTATTAGGCAAACAATCATCAAAAAAATATTTTGGGAATGAAAGCTTATTTAGTTTATTTGAAAATATAAGTTTAAAAGATGAGCATAAGCCTGATTCTAATATTTTTTCCTATGAGTATAGAGAATTATCTGCGAACTCTATTTTTTCCACCCAAAATACGGCCTCCTCTTCATTATTTGAATTATGGAATAAATTTACAAAAGGAATTGAGAAAATCCCTACATCCCACCAAGAAAACTTGAATTTGTGGCTAGATCATTTCGATACTGCTATGCAATGTTTTATGTCACAGATACCAAGTCCTTATAGCCGCGATATTTCTTTTTATGATTTTACTAAAGCGGTTAGCGCTTTTGTAGTGGCTTTAGCAGATAATCTAGCTTCTAAAGAAGAGCCTCTTTTATTGGTTCAAGGTGATTTTTTTGGCATTCAAGACTTTATTTTTTCAGGTGGTCGTGAATCAAATAAAGGTGCGGCAAAAATCTTGCGAGGACGTTCTTTCCAAGTTTCATTGTTTACTGAACTGGCTGCATTAAAAGTATTAAATGCTTGTGGATTACCGGCTACATCTCAAGTGCTGAATGCCGCAGGAAAGTTTTTAATTGTTGCACCAAATACCACAGTTGTTAAAAATGCAATAAAACAGGTTCAATCAGAATTAAATCAATGGTTTATTAAAGAAACTTATGGCTTGATTGGCGTAGGAATTGCTATTCAACCAGCAGATATAAAAGAGTTTGAGCAAGAGAATTATACTCAATTAGTGAAAAAGTTATTTGAAAGTTTGGAATCTCAAAAGCTCAAACGCTTAGATTTAACTTATTCTACGCAAAGTGTACAAGAAGTGGATTATTCAAATGGTGTTTGTGAAATGAATCGCTTTTTCCCAGCACAGCCAGGAAAGACGCTTTCAAAAATTTCTGAAGATCAAATTAAAATCGGTGAAATGCTTGCAAAAAAACAACGCATCATTATTGCAGACATTAATGCAGATATAAGTCATGGATATGAAACACAAATACTTAAACTTCCAATTTTTGGCTTTAAAGTGATTTTTACTGATGGTCGAGAAGATACGAAAGAATTTAGTTACCCAGTGAAACTATTACAAATTCATCGTTTTTGGGATTTCTCATTACCCAAAGATACCAATGCGTCAATTTGGAATGGTTATGCTCGTCGTTACATTAATGCTTATGTACCTAGAGATGAGCAAGGTCAAATTATTACTTTTGAAGATATTCAATTTGCAGATATAGGACAAAAGGCACTAATGACCTTGAAGGGGGATGTTGATAATTTAGGTTCTATTTTCCAAAAGGGGATTAAAACTGCCAATATAGCAAAAATGACAGCACTTTCTCGTCAATTCAACCAATTCTTCAGTTTATGGTTACCAGCCTATTGTGCTGAGCAAAGCCCAAATATGTATACCGTCTTTGCAGGTGGTGATGATTTCTTCTTAATTGGTCCTTGGTATTCTACACAAAAAGTGGCGCATACGATGCAACAAGCTTTTAAACATTATGTAGCAGAAAATACAGAAATTCATTTTTCTGTAGGAATGGTGATGAGTAAATCGGGTATTCCAGTGCCTCGTTTAGGTGATTTAGCTGAAGAGTCTCTTGAGAAATCAAAAGGGATTGATATAGATAAAAATGCAGTAACTATTTTTAATAAAACAGTGAAATGGCATGATTGGCAGAAACTTTGCGAATTAGAAGAGGAAATTCATCGCTTAGCAGATAGATATAAGATTTCTACTTCTTATTTGTATTCTTTGATTCAGCTATGTGAGCAGGCTGAGAATACTAAGAATATTGAAAGTACTATGTGGCGGAGTCGTTTTTATTACCGTACAGCGCGTTACGTGATTGATAAATTAGAAAAAGGAGTTAGAACTACAGCTTTGAGTGAAATCACAACTTCATTAGGAGATAGAGGAATTGCAAGTTATAAGATTAATTTTGCAATTCCATTAACCAATTATTTCTATCAAAAACGATAAGGAACACTTATGTTAAATATTAATGAAATTAAATTTGGTGGAGAAAAACCAACTGAAATTTTCTCTGATATTGCTCAACGAGCAGCACAACATATTAAACAGTCAAATAACGTAAATAAAACGACACAGCTACGCAAATTTTATGACGAGTTAGCAATGTGGAATGATCGTGTTCAACTTGCTCGTGAGAATAAAGAAAATAAATTCCAAGAATTAGCTCCTTTTATCAAAATGTTAAAAGCAAAAGTAGCTTATGCGCGTGGACGTAAGCATGTCGATGATCATTTTTTAGAGGTTTTTAATCGCTGTATTGATCAGGCAAATAATGTAGAAACTCTCAGAGATGCTAAATTATTTATGGAAGCAGTAATGGGATTTTGTAAGTTAGAAGAAATTTAATATAGGAAATATGAGTATGAAATTAACGAATATTGTAGAAATTAAAGCAAAATTAGTATTACAAACAGGGTTGCATATTGGTGCGGGTGATAGTGAAATGCATATTGGTGGGATTGATAATTCAGTGATTAAACATCCAATTACTCAATCACCTTATATTCCCGGTTCAAGTTTAAAGGGAAAAATTAGAACATTATTAGAATGGCGTTCGGGGGCGGTTCAAAGCTCACCATTATCATTAAAAGATATTTCAAAAAATCCTGAAGAAGTGAAGAACATTTTACGCTTATTCGGTATTAGTGGTGATGCCCAAAATAGCGAGCAAGAAGTCGCTGAAATTGGTGTTTCTCGCTTAGCATTTTGGGATTGCGCACTAAATGAAGCATGGGAAAATGCGATTCGTGAAGACAACCAACTTTTAACCGAAGCAAAAAGTGAAAATACCATTGATCGCATTACTTCAACAGCAGGTAATCCTCGCCAAACCGAACGTGTACCAGCAGGTGCGGAATTTGATTTCAAACTTACGTTACGTCAATTTGAAGGTGATAAACCTGAACTTTTAGATTTAGTGCTAAAAGGTTTAAAACTTTTAGAGCTTGATAGCCTTGGTGGTTCAGGTTCCCGTGGGTATGGCAAAGTGAAATTTACTGATTTAACTGTTGATGGTAAAGCATGCAATTTAGATGATATTAAACCTTTTGAATAAGGGTGGTACTATGAAGTTATATCGTTTTACATTAACGCCCCAAAGTGCAATGGGTACACCGTTAGTAGGCGACACCTTATTTGGACAGTTTTGCTGGGCGGTGAGAAACCGCTTTGGAGAGGCTCGTTTAATAGAACTACTTGAAGGTTATACTGAGCAACGTCCCTTTATAGTCGTGTCCGATGCATTTCCGCAAGGTTTTTTACCTTTGCCAACTTTGCCTTCTACATTTTGGGAAACTAAAACAGAAACAGATCGTAAAAGTTTGAAAAAAGCTCAGTGGGTTAATATCAGTGATGTAGAAAAAAGAGCGGTCAAATTTTGGCAAGAATGTGCATTACAAACTAATTTTAAGTTTGAAAAAGAAAATCAAGATCAATTCCACAACACCATTGATCGTCAAACAAATACCACTGGAGAAGGGCAATTTGCACCGTATTCAACAGAGATAGCTTGGTTTGGCAGTAAGCAAGAGTTTGATCTTTATATCGTACTTGATGAAGCACGCTTTTCATTGGAAGAATTACAGCAAATTTTAGATGATGTGGGCACTTTTGGCTTTGGGAGAGATGCTTCAATCGGGCTAGGTAAATTCCGTTGTAATAATCCACAAGAGGTTAATTTTTACCAACAGAATGCAAACTGCTATTTTACACTGGCAAATTCTGCACCGCAAAATTTAGGATTAGATAAAGAATGCAGCTATTATCAAATCACCACAAGATTTGGACGCCACGGAGATATTCAGGCATTAAGTTCTAGCCCATTTAAAAAGCCGATTATTCTTGCAAAATCTGCCGCCATTTTTACCCCTGAAAACTATGAACCTCGTTTATTTTTAGGGAATGGATTAGGAAATATTTCCTATGCTCAGCCAAATGCAGTACATCAAGGTTATGCGCCTGTTTTAAATTTATTTGTCGATTTTGGAAAATAAGGATCACAAATGAAACAATTTATGCAAACTCATAAAGTTTATTTAACGCCATTAAGTCCTATCCATATTGGTTGCGGAGAAGATTTTGAGCCAACTAATTATGTTATTGATGGTACCACCTTATTTAATTTTGAGCCAAGCCAGCTAGTATTAAATGAGAGAGAAAAAACGGAATTAGTAAATGCAATTAATCGATTGGATTTGTTAGCTATTCAACGTTTTTTCCTAAATCAAAAAGATAAAGCAATAGCCTGTTCTTATCATTTTGCAGATGTTTCTGAAGGTCTTGTACAAGATTACAAAAATCGTGTAGGGAAAGTTGCTCAACGAGAAAGTGACGGAAATAAAGTTATTAATAATCTTTCGATTGAAAGAACCGCATTTTTACCTGTTCAGCATTTACCTTATATTCCAGGAAGTGGGTTTAAAGGTGCAGTAGCCACAGCATTATTAGATCAAGCTCATCAAAATAAAAATAATCCTAAAGTGGGAGTGAAAGATCACGGAAAATTGCTTAAAGAATACATAGGGGAATTTGAAAAAAGTAAATTACGATATGTAAAATTTAGTGATTTTACACCACTTCATCATGCTGAAAGTAAAATCTACTATGCCTTAAACTTTAAAAAGAGAGTTAGTAAAACAGGTGGAGTGGGGCGTGCAATGGCTCTTCGCAGAGAATGTATTACTGCTGGACAATACCGTACTTTTAAAAGTGACTTAACCTTAATGGAAGATTCTTTTTATTCAATTAGTGATTTACAAAAATCTCTCAATGCATTTTATCTTCCAGTTTTTAGGAAGGAGATGGAGCTATTGCAGAGCAGAAATCTTGTTTCTACGCAATATTTAAAATCTATTGAAAGACTGTGTTCACTTCCTAATGTTGTATTAATCCGCCTTGGCAAAAATGGTGCTGATAGCAAAACTTACCAAGGAGAAAATATTGCTCAAATTAAAATCATGGGGGCAAAAGGTTCACCCCTGGTATTTAAAGATAGCAGCACCACAGTATGGCTTGCAGGGACCAATCAAGCCCAACAAAGTGATTTACTTCCATTTGGATGGGCATTATTAGAGTTTAATCCAAGCTCAGATAATGAAATGCTTAAAACTTGGTGTAACGCACAACCAAAATCAAAATTTGATCGTTCTGAAATTTTAGCGAAACGTGAGGCTCAAAGAATAGAACAAGCCCGCTTACAGGCTGAAGCTGAAGAAAAACGTCTCGCAGAACAGAAAGCAGCAGAAGAAAAACAGGCTCTTCTAAATTCCTTATCGGATAATCAACGTCTTGTGATAGATTTTGTGGAAAAAGTACAAAATACACGAGAACGTCAAGCAGATAATACCGGTTCTATTTTATTGAAAGAAGCTCAAGCTTTAATTGAAAGAGCGGTTGAAAATTGGGATATTTCTGAACGCCAATTTGTAAAATCTCAAATTACAGTTGAATTACTTAAATCAAAAGTGGATTTCAAGAAAAAAGATACAGAAAAAAATGTTAAAAAGTGGCTCAATAAATTGGTGACGGAATGAATCTGAATTCACTTCCTATTGCTCGATACCAATTTACCTTTCAGGTAACTGATGCTATTCAGTTACCTGAATATGCAGGCTCTACCTTGCGTGGAGCCTTTGGGCGAGCGTTGCGTAAAATTGCTTGTATGACAAAACAAACAGATTGCAAAAGCTGTCCGCTTTATCGTTCCTGTCCATATACCAACATCTTTGAAACGCCAGCCCCAGCAGAGCATCAGATACAAAAATTTAGTCAAGTGCCCAACGGTTATATTATTGAGCCACCAGAATGGGGTGAGAAGACTTATTTACCAAATGAGGTGTTTCAATTTTCTCTTGTGTTATTTGGAAAATTAATTGAACAACTGCCTCTTATTGCTTTTGCGTTTAAGCGAGCCTTTGAATATAACGTTGGGCATGGAAAGGCAAACCTATTGAATATAACAGTGTTTGATGAAAATACAGGGCAATATCAACCGATATTAGTGAATGGAAATATTATTGAACATAGTAAAACGGTAACTTTACCCACTAAACTGCCTGATACCGCAATAATTAGCATTGTTACACCACTACGTTTACAAGACAATGGTAAGCCATTAAGAGAACATCAGATAAATGTTGAACGCTTTTTTATTTCTTTAGCAAAACGTTTTTCTCTACTAAGTGATTTTCACTTTATTCCATCAAATTTAGACTTTGAATCCTTAAAGCAGCAAATTTTATTGATTCAAGATAGTAAATCGTTGAAATGGCAAGATTGGACTCGCTATTCTTCCCGACAAGACCAGAGAATGAAATTTGGGGGAGTAATTGGAACCTGGCAGTTTAACCAGCTTTCATTTGAATTAGCTCAATTGCTTTATATCGGTCAATGGCTACATTGTGGAAAAAATGCAACCTTTGGATTAGGTAAATATCAAATTACAAATTTGTAATTTTAAGTGTTGGTGATAAAAAGAGGCATAATGATTTTTTTGTTAAATAAGGATTATTATGGCTGTTTGGTTTGTTTCTCGTCATCCCGGTGCAATTGAATGGATAAAAACACAATCTATTCATATCGATAATTGGGCTACTCATTTAGATACTAACCAAATTAAACCTGATGATATTGTAATCGGGACTTTACCCATTCATCTCGCAAGCCAAGTTTGTGAAAAAGGCGCTACATTTTATTTTTTATCTGTTAATGTAAAACCAGAGCAACGAGGTACTGAGCTTACAGCACAGCAGCTTATTGAGCAAGGTTGCACATTACAGGCATTTCATATTCAAAAACTATAAGGAAACATTATGCAACCTAAATATGATGTACATTTTTGTTTGATTTCAGATCAAGCTGCACCTTCATTATTGCCTATTTTAGATCCTGAATTTAAACCTAAAGAGGCTGTTTTTTTAGTATCAGATAAAATGAAAAGTAATGCCGAAGCATTAGCTAAAGTTTTTAAAGAAAAGAATGTCAAAGTGACATCAGTTCGTATTGAAAATATTTATGATTTCCAAGAAATGGAAAATTGCTTTATTGAGCTAATAGATCAATTTGATGGGCAAAATATCGCACTCAATGTAACTGGTGGAACTAAGTTAATGGCAATAGTGGCACAAAATACCTTTGCTATGGGAGGGAAACCTATTTTTTATGTAGATAGTGATAATAACCAAATCTTATTCATTAGTCGTGATGAAAAAGGGCAAAGCATTCCTAACAAGATGCTTAATTGTCAGATTGATCTAAAAACATATCTTTCTGCTTATGGCATGGTTTATAAATCAGCTAACCAGCCGATGGCTTCGGAACGATTACTTATTAATTTAGAGCCTTTTATTAAGCAGTATGATAAATATAAAGATAGTATTCCAGGACTTAATTATTACGCTTCTGAATCCCAAAAGAATGGTTTTAAAGTAAAATTCACGAATCATGATGATGAATCGCTAGTTTCATTACTAAAAGAACTACACCACAAAGATTTATTAGATTTTGATAATCATCGTATTGATTTTAGAGATACGATGCATAAAGATCTTCTGAATGGAATATGGCTCGAAGAAATAACCTATAAAGCAATTGAGAATATTAAATCTATTCAAGATAAAGCATTAAGTTTAGAAGTTGGGAATTCCTCATACGATCAAAATAAGAAACAGTATGCCTTACAAAATCAAGGTAATCAAAATGAATTTGATATAGCCTTTATTGCAAAAAATCGCCTACATATCATTGAGTGTAAAACTCAAATGATGAATAAAGAGGGAGGATTAAAATCAGAGGATATCTTATATAAACTTGAAGCCTTGAAAAATTACGGAGGTTTAATGACAAAAAAATGTTTGGTGAGTTATTTTGAAGTGCCAGAGTCAGTTAAGAATCGAGCAAAAGAATTGCATGTTGAAATTATCCAAGGTAAAGATCTCCAACGTTTAAGAGAAAAAATTGCAAACTGGATAGGAAAAGCATAATGAGCCAGAAACGTAAAATTCTTCTTTCCGTTACAGGCATGTCTCCAGCTGTTGTAACAGAAACATTGTATGCATTAGTCACAGAAAAAGGTTTTATTCCTACTGAAATTCAAGTGATAACTACTGAGCAAGGCAAAAACAAGTTGCTAGAAGCTTTGTTAGGTATTGAAGGTGGACGTAAAGAGCGTAAAGGGGCGTTGCAAGAGTTTATTGAGGATTACGGTGAGAAATATGGCTTTTCTTCAATCCATTTTGATGAAAGTTGTATTCATATTATTACAGACGAGTGCGGTCAAAATCTACCAGATATTCGTACCCCGGAAGAAAATGAACATGCGGCTAATAGTATTGTGCAATTAGTGGGTAATTTGTGCCAAGATGAAGAGATGCAATTGCATGTTTCCATTGCCGGTGGGCGCAAAACAATGGGCTTTTTTATGGGATATGCACTCTCACTTTATGGGCGAGAACAAGATTCTCTTTCACATGTTTTAGTGGATTCTCAATATGAAAGTCTAGCGAGTTTTTACTATCCAAAGCCTTATCCCCATTTAATCAATAAGAACGATGGTACGCAAATTGATGCTAAAGATGGAAAAGTAATGCTAGCTGAAATTCCTTGGGTGCGATTAGGCTTAGGTGTGCCTGAGGATTTGAAACAGCAGACTATTTCTTATAGTGATTCTGTAAAAAATGCACAAGCATTATTGGATATGCCATCATTAACATTCTTGTCTCCAATGGAAGAGCGTGGAGTCATGTTTGGGACAAAATTGTTAAAGCTTGCACCGAGAGGCTACGCCTTACTATTAAGTCTTGTTCTTGCGAAAAAACAAGGCTGGAATGTTGGAACGGGCAATCGTGAAGAAGCTCGAACTATTGCGACTTATTTAAACATCTATAGCCAAATGAAAAATGATGTTGAAATGGAGAATCGCTTAAAAGGTGAAAACAACGATTTAAAAAATGTTTTATCGGAATCTCGTACCGATATCAACAAAAAAGTGATGGCGAATTTTTCTTTAGGAAAGGGAGCAAGAAGCGATTATATTCCTTCTTCTAACCGCAAAACAGGCAATTATGAGCTCAATATAAACTTAGATAATATTGATATATCGGAAATTGAATCCGAACTCATTCACTTTAATTTACTTTAAATTTCAACCGCTCTTTGGAGCGGTTTTCTTTTTATACAAATTTGTATTTCATCCCTCATTTTTATTCTGTACCTATAATAACCTCATTCCAACAATTCATTGGATAAGAGGTATTAATAATGGTTTTAGAAGAAGTCATGCAATATTTAGAAAACCAACAATGGTATTGGGATGAATAATCCCATCAATATTTTCCATATTGATACGGAGAAAAGATGCAAACCACCCGCCACAAATATCTTATTGCTTACGATATTTCTGATCATAAACGACTTTATCAAGCTCATAAAAAAGTCGAAACCTATGCTATTGGAGGGCAAAAATCTTTCTATGAATGTTGGCTTACTGAACATGAAATAGCACGATTCAAGCAAGAGGTAAATGAACTAATAGAGCCATTAGAAGATAGAGTTTTTATTTTTCGTATTCCAGATAATGTAGAGCCGCAGCTATTTGGCAAGGCGACATTGCAATCAATATCCCCATTTTTACTGATCTGAAAGGTGGAAATATGTCTAGTTTGTATATTGATAGAAAAGGCACTGAAATTAAATTAAGTGGTGAAGCTCTTGTGTGTTATGAAAATGGTGAACGCATAGGAACCATTCCACTCGCACCGATTGAGCGAATTTATTTAAAAAGTGATGTTACAGTACAAGCTTCTTTACTCGCTAAATTAGGTGAGAAAGGCATTGGAATTATCTTCCTTTCAGGCAGAAAAAATACGCCGACTCTTTTTCTGGCTCAACCTCATAACGATGCATTTCGACGACTCAGTCAATATGAGCTCGCCAAAAATGAACCATTTTGTTTAGCCTTCTCGAAAAAACTGATGTTACTAAAATTGGTGTCTCAGAAAAATTGGCTATGGCAAGCGAGCAATGCACGAGCAGAGAAGAGAAGTATGTTAGCTGAAAAAGCGACAGAAATGGATTCGCTCATTCGAAAAATTAATGAACAAACCAACCTTGCCTCATTGCGAGGAATTGAAGGCCGAGCCGCTTCTGTCTATTTTACCGCTTTAAGTCTTTACTTGCCGCCAGCTTTGCGATTTCAAGGACGAAATCGTCGCCCACCAAGAGATCCTTTTAATGCTCTTCTTTCTTTAACATATACACTTATTCATAGTGAAGCCGTGTTAGCTATCTATGGTGCAGGGTTAGATCCTTATATTGGTTTTTATCACGCACTTGATTTTTCTCGTGAATCACTTGCCTGTGATCTCATTGAACCTCTTCGCCCTTTAATAGATAACTGGTGTTTAGGTTTATTTCGAAAAGAAATATTACGAGAAGAATATTTCTCAACAACACAAGAAGGTTGCTTTTTAGGTAAAACAGGACGAGTGCAGTTTTATAAAGCTTATGAAAGTGCGGTTGGAAATTGGCGCAAAATGTTAACTGAAAATAGCCTTGATTTTGTGAGCCTTATCAAACAAGCTGATTTTGTCAGTTCACCTCAACGCCGTGAGAGTGATTTGCAGCATTTTTCAGGTTTTCATGAAAAACAATGGCAAACTTTGTTAGAACGCTATTACTTTAACCAACAAACTATGATGCAAGATATTATTTTCCAATTTTAGGAGTAAAGCATGGCTCAATATTTAATTGGGTATGACATTTCAGATCCCAAAAGATTACAACGAATTTATCGTAAAATGGCACATTATGCTACACCGATTCAATACAGCATTTTTTTATTAGATGGTTCAGAAAAATTGTTGAAACAATGTTTGGCTGAAATTATGTTAATCTTTAATAAGAAAGAGGATGATTTAAGAGTTTATCCTTTGCCTACCAATACAACACAATGGCGACTAGGAAAATCAAGCTTGCCAGAAGGTATTATTTGGACAGCCTTGCCAACAAGCTTGACATTATAATACTAGAAAAAATCAAAAATAGAGGTAAAATAGACCGCACTTTTGATTGATTTAGAAAGGAAAAATATGCAGATTGTTTATTATTTGCTCAAATCAAGAGCCAACTCCTTAGCCTTCCAAAAAAATTGGGAAGTGGGTCTGAAAGGCCGCATGATTCCTGCCTCCAGCATACCGCTGCAGTCGAAAGACATTGCCCTGATCGAAAGGGATTGAGACGTTTAAGTCCTCTTTTGTTTGGTTAGTAAATGATTGGTCGAAAGACATTGCCCTGATCGAAAGGGATTGAGACTTATGTTTAAAAAATACATTACATCAATGTAATCTTGTCGAAAGACATTGCCCTGATCGAAAGGGATTGAGACTTTCTGTTAAGTCTTCAATGTTGATCCCTATTGTGTGTCGAAAGACATTGCCCTGATCGAAAGGGATTGAGACTCAAGTAAACGTGTATCAAGGTTGGCAATTCTAGGTCGAAAGACATTGCCCTGATCGAAAGGGATTGAGACTCTGCTTCGTTGTCGAAGATAAAAGCATAGCCTTGTCGAAAGACATTGCCCTGATCGAAAGGGATTGAGACTTAGTTCATCATAATCTTTTTAAGATAAATAATTTAGTCGAAAGACATTGCCCTGATCGAAAGGGATTGAGACACGATACGTCGTATCGTTTACCCTGCACTTATAAAGGTCGAAAGACATTGCCCTGATCGAAAGGGATTGAGACGTATCCAAAGAATACTTTTCGCGCAAGCTCTAGGTCGAAAGACATTGCCCTGATCGAAAGGGATTGAGACTGAGTTTCTCTTGGCTGTTATACCAACGAGCTACGTCGAAAGACATTGCCCTGATCGAAAGGGATTGAGACAAATTTTGCTTTGTATTTGTCGCATATAAAAAAAGTCGAAAGACATTGCCCTGATCGAAAGGGATTGAGACTTCTTCCATTCAGTAGCGTAGCTTTCTAAGCCTTCGTCGAAAGACATTGCCCTGATCGAAAGGGATTGAGACCAATTAACGCATTATAGGCGTCAATGCCCTCTTCTGTCGAAAGACATTGCCCTGATCGAAAGGGATTGAGACGAGCTGCACCTTTCAGCTCTTGGTGGTCTTTATCGGTCGAAAGACATTGCCCTGATCGAAAGGGATTGAGACTATTCTTTTAATATTCGATAGGTTTGTTCACAAATAGTCGAAAGACATTGCCCTGATCGAAAGGGATTGAGACGTAATACCAGTTGGGATAGTACCAATAGCAGAGATAGTCGAAAGACATTGCCCTGATCGAAAGGGATTGAGACGGATAAGAGCAAAGATTTCATCTGCTTCTTTAATAGTCGAAAGACATTGCCCTGATCGAAAGGGATTGAGACCATTGTTGCCGTTCCTTATTTACCGTTTATTCTAATGTCGAAAGACATTGCCCTGATCGAAAGGGATTGAGACTGTTCATAGTGTTTCCTTTTGTGTTAGTGTTTAATCGTCGAAAGACATTGCCCTGATCGAAAGGGATTGAGACACCAAAGTCAGTGTTAGTGAGCGTTACAAACCCGTCGAAAGACATTGCCCTGATCGAAAGGGATTGAGACTGGCAATAGTTTAGCCATTGTTGGATGCTCCATAGTCGAAAGACATTGCCCTGATCGAAAGGGATTGAGACAAAGAGTTTAAAAAGGTAATAGCTGCTTTTTTGTCGAAAGACATTGCCCTGATCGAAAGGGATTGAGACAACTGATTCTCGAAGATCTGTACTTCACGGTCTTTGTCGAAAGACATTGCCCTGATCGAAAGGGATTGAGACAGCTGTAACTCTTGCGTCTCTACGCAACTGATTCTGTCGAAAGACATTGCCCTGATCGAAAGGGATTGAGACACTCTCTTCTAAGTCTTTAGTTAATTCCATTTCAGTCGAAAGACATTGCCCTGATCGAAAGGGATTGAGACAAGGCTAAACTGTTACGGCTAGCACCTTTTCTTTGTCGAAAGACATTGCCCTGATCGAAAGGGATTGAGACAAGTTATTTCTACGACTAGCACGTGCTACTTCACGGGTCGAAAGACATTGCCCTGATCGAAAGGGATTGAGACCTATCCCCAATTCTATTCTTCTCTTGTGTCTGTCGAAAGACATTGCCCTGATCGAAAGGGATTGAGACCTGAAGGTAATGTACCCTCAGATTGAGCTTTACCAGTCGAAAGACATTGCCCTGATCGAAAGGGATTGAGACCTTATCCATTTCAGTCAAACGACTATCCATTTCCTCGTCGAAAGACATTGCCCTGATCGAAAGGGATTGAGACTTATACCACAAATGATCAAAGCAACACTCTACTGTCGAAAGACATTGCCCTGATCGAAAGGGATTGAGACTTTCCATTTCTTGATGAACACCTGACCAGTAGTTATCGTCGAAAGACATTGCCCTGATCGAAAGGGATTGAGACCTCTGCTACGTTAGTAACACCAGATGGAATGGTATTGTCGAAAGACATTGCCCTGATCGAAAGGGATTGAGACGGATAGATATAAATGCTATAAAATACTGTGTAAATGTCGAAAGACATTGCCCTGATCGAAAGGGATTGAGACTTAGAAAGGCTTGCTAATTCTTCAATAATTTCGGTCGAAAGACATTGCCCTGATCGAAAGGGATTGAGACCCTGAACGTCTTTGTAAATCTCTGCACGTAATTGCAGTCGAAAGACATTGCCCTGATCGAAAGGGATTGAGACGTTAAATAGTTACCACTGTTTAATGGAACTGACATGTCGAAAGACATTGCCCTGATCGAAAGGGATTGAGACAAATCATCCTAATCCTAAATCTGTAGCTTACATTTGGTCGAAAGACATTGCCCTGATCGAAAGGGATTGAGACGAATTTCATTTGATGCAAGAGATGCACCGTCTGATGTCGAAAGACATTGCCCTGATCGAAAGGGATTGAGACATTACTCTCTGTTGTTCTACCGCTTGTCGTTCTGTCGAAAGACATCGCCCTGCTCGAAAGGGATTGAGACATAAATCTCCTATAGTATACTAATGGCGGAATTGCGTCGAAAGACATCGCCCTGCTCGAAAGGGATTGAGACTTATTCATTATTTCCGTCTTTTTTTCTGAACAGAAATCGAAAGACATTGCCCTGATTGAAAGGGATTGAGACACCACTGGTGCTTTGTGCATATCTTTATGCACAAAGTCGAAAGACATTGCCCTGATCGAAAGGGATTGAGACGTGCCTAACTTCACGTACTTAGGGTACTCACGCAAGTCGAAAGACATTTCCCTGATCGAAAGGGATTGAGACGCTGATTCAGTGCTGTTGATGGTTGTACTAAGTAAAGTCGAAAGACATTGCCCTGATCGAAAGGGATTGAGACTCAACAGATGATGAAATGCCCGTAGCAATGCTACGTCGAAAGACATCGCCCTGCTCGAAAGGGATTGAGACGTCATTGTGCCGTCTGACTTGCACCCATAACGTTTGTCGAAAGACATCGCCCTGCTCGAAAGGGATTGAGACAAAACTTAAAACACTTGGTTTTGTAATTTCATCTGGTCGAGAGACATCGCCCTGTTTTAAAGGGATGTATATCGCTAAAGTGCGGTTAGTTTTCAATATAAATTGGAAATTGACCGCACTTTTTATTTCCTTTCATTTTTACAAATTTGCATTTTCACCTTTCTATTTATGACTTTTCTATAATTCACTCCGTCAGTAATTGATTTTTAGCTCAGACGATTGAGTGATAATTTAATTTATTAAAAATCTATAAAGAGAAAATAGAGAATTAAGCAACTACTGGCATGTGAAAAATTGTTCTAATTAAAAAATATGAGGGAATTAAAAATGGCTGGAATTAATAAAGTGATTATTGTAGGTAATTTAGGTAATGCACCAGAAATTCGGGCGATGCAAAATGGTGATACGGTTGCTAATTTGAGTGTGGCGACATCTGAAAGCTGGGTGGATAAAAATACACAGGAAAAACGTGAAAATACCGAATGGCACCGCATTGTGCTTTATCGTCGATTAGCCGATATCGCAGGTCAATATTTACGTAAAGGATCAAAAGTTTATGTTGAAGGAAAATTGAAAACACGTCAATGGCAAGATGAGAAAGGGCAAACTCATTATGTGACAGAAATTATTGGTAGTTATTTGGAAATGCTAGGGAGCAAGGCGGAAAATAATCAGATTGATCCATCTATTCCATCGGTAAATCAAGAGAAACCGACATCAAATTATTTAAATAAACATCATAGCGATGATCCATTCCTTGATGGTTCAGATGAAAAAGATTGGCCATTTTAAGAAGGTTTAATGATATGCAGTATCAAGAAAAAAAATTAACTATTGAACAAAGATTAAAAGAGAAATTGAAACCACAACAATATAGTAACCTTTTAAACAAAATTCAAAGTTGTTCTCAGTCCCAAGAGGAGGCTTTATGGCAAATGCTCTATATTTTAGAAGAAACGCCAAAGCATGTCTGTTTACAAGGTGCAGCGGGTAGTGGGAAAAGTTATTTAGCGGGGATCTTGAAAGATATTCTAGTGTCACTTTACCCAGATTCAGTCTATGCCGCCGCCTCAACCCATCAAGCTAAACGTGTACTGAGTAAAAGCTTGGGTGGTTTTGGCTGTGTGACACTGCATAGCCTTTTAGACTTAAAACCTGAAGAGGAGGAAGATAAATTACATTTTATCCCACGGAGTAAATCAATTGCTGTATTTGAGCTAAATGACGATGTGGCTGCTTTAGAAAGTAATCACGAAGAGAGGGAGATTTTATTCTTAATTATTGATGAAGTTTCAATGGTAGATTCTCAAGTCTTTACTCATATGAAAGAAGTTATCCCCGAGCATGTAAAAATTATCGGTATTGGCGATCCTTATCAGCTTCCGCCAGTATATCAAGAAGATCACAAAATAGTAGAGAAATCACGTTTCTTCACGGATAGCACATTTTGCCAAGTGCATTTAAGTGGGGTGATGCGACAATCTATTGACTCACCGATTATTAAACAAAGTGAAGAAATTCGTTTAATGCAGCGTGATACATTAACCCCAGAAATGTCTTCAAAAGGTGTTGGTATTATTCAATATCATTCAATAAAAGCATTTGCAGATGCTTATTTAGAACGAGTTCACTCGGCTAAAGATGCGCTGGATTGCCGTATTTTGGCATTTACCAATAATAAAGTGAATGAGATTAATCGCTATATTCGTCAGCAAATTCATAAAACGAATGAACCTTTAATTGTAGGAGAATATTTAATCTTACAGGAGCCAGTAAGAGATCCGGATGATATTAAAAAGGTGATGATTAGTAATGGTGAGATTTTAGAAGTCGTGACCATCCAAGAAAAAAATAAAAATTTTTGTTTTAATTTTAGTAAACAAAATCTTTCCGTTAATTATGCTGAGATTGAGGTTCGCATTTTATATGATGATGAACAGAAAGATAGATTGGTGAAATTAAATATCATCCCCAATGAAAAACAATATGAAGAGTTTAAAAAAGCGCTTTCATTTGAAGCATTGCAACTAAAAATTGCAAAACGGCAAGGTTTATTGAAAGGGCAAGAAGCTGGTTTTATGTGGCATTATTGGTGGAAAGATCGCGTCTTTTTTATTTCGACAAAATCTATTTTCGCCTCGACAGTGCATAAAACACAAGGTACCACGCTAGATTCTTCATTTGTTTATACTTCAGATTTTGCCGCTGCGAAAAATATTGATTTAGAACTGTATTATCAACTGTTATATGTTGCGATTACTCGAGCGAAAAATCAAGTTCATTTCATCTAATAAAAAGTGGGGAAACCCACTTTTATTTTTACAATTTTGTAATTTCCTCTTTTAAATTCTCTCCTTGTTATGATGCCTTTATCAAAACAAGGAGAGAATCATGTTAAATATTCAACAAAATACTAATCATTATTTAAAAGGTGGTTATTCTCTTCCTTACACTTCAAGTGAATTACTTGCTATTTCTTTAGGTTACAAAGAAGTATTTCACCCGCGTTCTTATAACCAACGCTACTTTATTCTAAATGGGAAAAAGTGGATCCATAACTTAGATGCATTACGTCATAAATTAAATCGTGAATATGGTCGTTATATTACCGATGAAGAGCTAGAAGCATCTGAGCCGGAAGGCTTTGGCTATGATGTTACAGCTTATTTTGAGCATTGCGTTGTGCCAGTAAAAGCGGTGTCGAAAACAAATGATTTTAAAGAATTAATGAGACGAGTGAGCCTTTCTCATTAATACAAATTTGTAATTCACTCGATTTATTTTCAATTCTTTTATTATAAGCATAAGTTAATTATTAGGAGTCAATATGTATTATTTAACAAATCACAATTTTGGTAAATTATTAAATGGATTATATTTGGATCTGCCAATGAATTATGCAGATGCTTATGTTAATTATTATTCAGAATACCATTTGGCGAGTTTTGATCTCGATCTTCATTTCTTTACAAGAGATGAAGCGCGAGCATTAGTGATTGCCGATAAACTTGTTAAAGATATTAAATTTGTTGCAACTGAAGTACAGATTGCACGTTGTAATATTGAACAACAAAAATGGGTTGAAAAAATTGTGCTACCCGCATTTCATTCACATGAAAATTGTCAATTATTATCAAGCGATTTTGAGAATTTTTTAATTCCAGAATCCTGTCCTGAGTCACGTCGTGAAGAATATCGTGCTTATTTTTTAGAAAATAAGGACCGTTACGGCAATGCTGAAAATAAGATTGAGCCGATTGTTTTTTGCCGCCTATTACAAGCAAAATTTAATTTATCCGAAGAACTTGATGATTTGGTGAAACATCATTTCAGTAAAACAAACTATGATAATTCAGAAGTTGCTGAGTTTAATCATACGCTTGATTTTGAAAAAGAAATCACCAATATTCAAGCAATGATTGATTCTTTTACTGGTCATGCATCTAAGTTCAAACCTCGTGAGGTTCGTTCGGCTTTTTATCGCCAAAATTTAATGCATTTAACAGAAGAGGAACGTAATATGATTGCGACTATGCAGCAAGAGCGTAAACAGATCTATTTTCGCATCATTAATTTTTATTTTAAAAAGCTTTTTAAAGAAGGCGCAGATATTCCTTTGAATATTTTAAAATTATCAGGGTTTCAACCTTGTAAGGGATGTTGCAAGCATTTATTATCCGGGTGGTAAATAAATGCTGAAACCCCTATTATTTTTGACCGCACTTTATTTGAAGCGTGAGGGTAACATCTAAACCCTCAACTGAAACCTACAAGCCTTACAAAATCCCCACCAATTGATTTCTGTATATCACGCATCATTTTCAATTTCTTGCCTTAGGGCATTTTCTTTATCAGGTTTATATTTTAATAAAGTATTTCAATAAGTTATTTTATATTATTACCAATAAGGCTGACATTCTAGCGCTAGAAAAAATAAAAAAATAACGGTAAAATAGACAGTACTTTCGATTGATTTAGAAAGGAAAAATACATGCAATTTGCTTATTATTTGCTCAAATCAAGAGCTAACTCCTTAACCTTCCAAAAAAATTGGGAAGTGGGTCTGAAAGACCGCATGATTCCTGCCTCCAGCAAGCAGTCGAAAGACATCGCCCTGCTCGAAAGGGATTGAGACCCATAGGTTTTCTTGAAACCTAAGTTGATGAAGAACTGTCGAAAGACATCGCCCTGCTCGAAAGGGATTGAGACTGCATTGTGCATACATCTAACATGTCTTTCACGTCGAAAGACATCGCCCTATTCGAAAGGGATTGAGACTCACAGACTTTAGCGAAAATTTCATCGTTTTCTTTGTCGAAAGACATTGCCCTGCTCGAAAGGGATTAAGACTCATCACTGCGCACTGTTTCTAGCTCAATGTTTTCCGTCGAAAGACATCGCTCTGCTCGAAAGGGATTGAGACTCACCCACTGCAATGAGTTTGTCAAGTAAGGCTAAACGTCGAAAGACATCGCCCTGCTCGAAAGGGATTAAGACTAAGCTGTATCTGTACCATTGCATAAATGAGCTACGTCGAAAGACATCGCCCTGCTCGAAAGGGATTGAGACTCGTTGTCGTCTAGGCAACTAAAGAATTTAGTGTCGAAAGGCATCGCCCTGCTCGAAAGGGATTGAGACACGCCTGTTGGATTGCGATCTGGGTGGTATTTAATAGGCCGAAAGACATTGCCCTGTTTGAAAGGGATTTTGTAAGGATTTATTTTGTGAGGGTAAAGAAAACGGCCAAAAACCTATTGATTTTTGACCGCATTTTATTTGAAGAGGGGATTAACGTTTAAACATGCCGCCTAAACCTCCGAGACCGCCTAAGCCGCCTCCGCCCATTAAGCCTTGCATGCCGCGCATCATTTTTGCCATTCCACCTTTGCGCATTTTCTTCATCATGCGTTGCATTTCGTCAAATTGTTTCAGCAACTTATTCACATCTTGAACTTGTGTACCAGAACCTAATGCAATACGACGACGGCGAGATCCTTTGATAATGTCTGGATTGGCACGTTCTTTTAAGGTCATGGAATTAATGATGGCTTCCATTTTGATAAACATTTTGTCATCTACTTGATTTTTGACATGATCCGGTAAGTTTTTCGCACCCGGTAATTTTTCAAGCATCGACATCATACCGCCCATTTTTTTCATTTCACGGAGTTGTTCACGGAAATCGTCTAGGGTGAAATCATCACCTTTCTTGAACTTCTGTGCCATTTTTTCCGCTTTTTCGCGATCCACTGAACGTTCCAGATCTTCGATAAGGGAAAGCACATCACCCATGCCCAAAATACGGGATGCTACGCGATCAGGATGGAATGGCTCAAGGGCTTCTGTTTTTTCACCCACACCAAGGAATTTAATCGGTTTACCGGTAATTTGACGAATAGATAACGCTGCACCGCCACGCGCATCACCATCTACTTTGGTTAAGATAACCCCGGTAAGTGGTAAGGCTTCATTGAAGGCTTTTGCTGTATTTGCTGCGTCTTGACCGGTCATTGCATCAACGGTGAAGAGAGTCTCAATTGGATTTAATGTCGTATGAACTTGCTTGATTTCATCCATCATCTCGCTATCAACGTGTAAGCGACCCGCGGTATCCACGATTAATACATCGTAGAATTTGAGTTTTGCATCAGCAAGTGCCGCTTTTGCAATCTCTACCGGTTTTTGTTTGACATCAGAGGGGAAGAAATCCACACCAACAGATTGTGCTAAGGTCTCAAGCTGTTTGATCGCCGCAGGACGATATACGTCGGCAGATACTACAAGCACTTTCTTTTTATGACGTTCGCGTAAGAATTTTGCTAATTTACCCACGCTGGTGGTTTTACCCGCACCTTGTAAACCCGCCATTAAAATAACTGCAGGTGGTTGCGTTGCCAAGTTTAAGCTTTCATTAGCTTCACCCATGGCTTTTTCGAGTTCACGTTGAACGATTTTTAAGAACTCTTGGCCTGGTGTTAAGCTTTTATTGACTTCTTCGCCTAATGCGCTTTCTTTTACTTTGGCGATAAATTCACGTACGACAGGCAACGCAACGTCAGCTTCTAACAATGCCATACGCACTTCGCGTAGGGTTTCTTTAATATTATCTTCAGTTAAACGCCCTTTACCGCTAATGTTGCGTAGCGTTTTGGAAAGGCGATCCGATAAATTCTCAAACATTTTAAATCCTGTTTTTTCTTAAAAAATTGCCGTGATTATACCGAAATTTGGGCGTTTTTCATCATTTCAAATAAAATTATGGCGATCTAGAGAAAAGATCCGTTAAAATAAGAATAATTCCTAGTAAAGAGAAAGCATTATGTGGTTTGCCCTTTTTTCGATTATTTTTTACATTCTTAGTTTATTGTTGATCGCCCCGTTTTTGATGAACTCATCAGAAGGGAAGTTGAGTCAAAGTAAAATTCCGTTTTTTCTGACCGCACTTGCAGCAATTATTCTGCATGCTGTCAGCACTTTCCCTTTGTTAGAGGATCTTGCTTCAGGGCACAGTTTTACGCTAATGCAAATTGCTTCCTTAATGAGCGTAATTATTGCGGCATTGGCGACGCTTTCAATGTTTCTCGTTTCCACGATGTGGTTTGTTTTACCAATCGTGTATGCGTTTTCGATCATTAGCTTGATCTTTGCCACATTCTTATCAAGTCACATTATTCAAATGTTGAATCAGAACACGTTGATGCTGTTCCATATTGGTTTGTCGCTCTTTACCTACGCCGTGTGTTTTATTGCAACGCTTTATGTGATCCAATTGGTGTGGTTAGACCGCAATTTGAAAAAGCGTAAAATTCAATTTTCGCCCGCAATTCCACCATTAATGGCGGTAGAACGTCATTTCTTCTGTTTATTTGCGATGGGAGAAGTATTACTGACACTGACTTTAATTTCGGGGACTTATCATGTATTACAAGCGGTGACCCTAGAAAATCTGCACAAAGCGATTTTCTCTTTCCTTGCTTGGATTAGTTTTGGTATTGCTTGTTTTGGTCATTGGCGACTAGGCTGGCGTGGAAAAAGGATGATTATTTACGCAATTTCAGGTATTATTCTGCTCACGATTGGCTATTTTGGTAGCCGTTTGATTTAATCGAAATCAAAGAACAGGTAAAAAGTGCGGTGAAAAATGACCGCACTTTTTGTTGATTAACGAACAAAAGGATTTACCCTTGGACAGTATCCCCCTTAGTACTTTATTTATTACACTCATTATTTGTTTAGTTTTATCAGCCTATTTTTCCGGCTCAGAAACCGGATTACTCTCTCTCAATAAATATCGCCTTCGTTTTATGGCGGAACAAGGTAATAAAGGTGCGCAAAAAGCAGAAAAACTGCTTGAAAAGCCAGATACCTTGTTAAGTTTTATTCTGATCTTTAATAACCTTGTAAATATCAGCGCGTCAGCTATCGCAACCATGATTGGTATGCGTTTATATGGTGATGCGGGGGTAGCAATTGCAACGGGTTTATTAACCTTTGCGATGCTCGTTTTTTCTGAAATTTTCCCTAAAACCGTTGCGGCGATGCACCCAGAGAAAGTGGGCTTGTTTTCAAGTCACATTTTGTCGCTATTGTTAAAAGTATTCTATCCATTAGTTTGGTTGATGAATATTTTTACGAAAACCTTAATGCGAATTGTCGGCTTAAAACCCGATATGCAAAAACAAGTGATTAGTCGTGAAGAACTTCGTAGTATTGTATCGGAAGCAGGTGAGGCTACACCGGATGAACAGCATCCACAAATGTTGCTCTCTATTTTAGATATGGAAACCGTGACGGTTGACGATATCATGGTGCCACGTAATGAAATTGCAGGGATTGATATTGATGACGATTGGAAAGCCATTATGCGCCAGCTTAATCATGCACCACACAACCGGATTGTGTTGTATAAAGGTAGCCTTGATGAGCAAGTATTAGGGATTTTGCGCGTGCGTGAAGCATTTCGTTTGTTATTAGAAAAAAATGAATTTACTAAAGAAACCTTATTACGTGCCGTCGATGAAGTGTACTTCATTCCAGAAGGGACACCACTAAAGACACAATTAGCGAATTTCCGTACGAAAAAAGAACGTATCGGTTTAGTGGTGGATGAATATGGTGACATTAAAGGATTAGTCACGCTTGAAGATATTTTAGAAGAAATTGTGGGTGATTTTACAACCACTACTGCACCGACTATTGAACAAGAAGTCGTTCAACAATCTGATGGTTCGATGATTATTGAAGGCTCGGCAAATCTTCGTGATTTGAATAAAATGTTTGGTTGGGAATTAGATACAGAAGATGCACGCACCTTTAATGGTTTGATTCTCGAGCATCTTGAAGATATTCCTGATGAAGGAACGGTTTGTGAAATTGATGGCTTGAAAATTACGATTTTAGAAGTCAGCGATAACATGATCAAGCAAGCAAAAGTGGAGAAGTTAGCCTTCTAAATACGGCTTTTTCTAACCGCTCTTTTTTTAAGAAGTACGTTATTTTTACAAAGGACTGAATATGACGGATAAAATTCGTTTAACACAATACAGCCATGGTGCAGGTTGAGGCTGTAAAATTTCGCCTAAGGTGTTAGGGACAATTTTACAGACTAAACTCGAAAAATTTGCTGATCCCAATTTATTGGTCGGTAATGAAACAGCGGATGATGCTGCGGTTTATGATCTTGGTAATGGTACTGCAATTATCAGTACCACGGATTTCTTCATGCCGATTGTGGATGATCCTTTTGATTTTGGTCGCATTGCTGCAACCAATGCCATTAGTGATATTTTCGCAATGGGCGGTAAGCCAATTATGGCTATTGCCATTTTAGGTTTCCCGATTAATAAATTGCCGGCAGAAGTGGCACAGAAAATAGTTGATGGTGGCCGTTTTGCTTGTCATCAAGCGGGGATTTCCCTTGCTGGAGGTCACTCGATTGATGCCCCAGAACCCATTTTTGGTTTAGCGGTAACGGGCGTTATTGCAACCGAACGTGTAAAACGTAATGCCTCAGCAGAAGCAAATTGTAAGCTTTATTTAACCAAGCCATTAGGTATTGGTGTGCTGACTACTGCTGAGAAAAAAGGCAAGTTAAAACCAGAACATCAAGGATTGGCAACGGCAGCCATGTGTCAAATGAACCTGATTGGTAGTCAATTTGCGGAAGTTGCAGGTGTAACCGCCATGACAGATGTAACTGGTTTTGGTTTATTAGGGCACTTAGCTGAAATCTGTGAAGGCTCAAATCTTAATGCGGTTGTGCATTTTGATAAAATTAAATTATTAGATGGCGTGGCAGATTACATTGCAGAAGGTTGTGTACCAGGTGGAACCAACCGTAACTTTGAAAGCTATGGTCATAAAATCGGTCCTCTTACGGATTATCAAAAGGCGGTACTTTGCGATCCTCAAACCTCTGGAGGCTTGTTGATTGCGGTTAAACCAGAAAGTGAAGCGGAAATTTTAGAGATTGCGAAAAAAGCCGGTATTGAGCTTAGTGAGGTAGGCGTATTGAAACCTCGTCAAGCTGGCGTACTAGTAGAAGTCGAATAAATGGCTTTAGTGAAAATAAAAAGTGCGGTGAAAATTCACCGCTTTTTTTATTCTTTATTTTCCTTATTTTCTTTGTTGTTGGAATACATTGAGTCAATAATATGACGATAGCGTTCCATAATCACTTTTCGACGTAATTTGAGCGTAGGGGTGATTTCACCAAGTTTGACGCTAAATGCTTGAGAGAGTAGCGTAAATTTCTTCACTTGCTCAAAGTGTGCCAGTTCTTTTTGAAGGCTTTCGATACGTTGTTCAAACATCTTGATGATTTCAGAGTGTTTGAGTAATTCCATGCGATCTTGATACTTAATATTCAGTTTTTTCGCATATTCTTCTACGCTATCAAAACAAGGCACGATTAGGGCTGAAACATATTTTTTGGCATCAGCAATAATCGCAATTTGTTCGATAAATTTATCTTTACCAATTTTCCCTTCAATATATTGTGGCGCAATGTATTTACCGTTAGACGTTTTCATCAATTCTTTAATGCGGTCGGTAATAAATAAATTACCTTCAGCATCAAATTCACCGGCATCTCCCGTTTTCAAGAAACCATCTTCGGTGAAGGCTTGGGCCGTTTCTTCAGGATTTTTATAGTAACCTTTCATTACCATGCCACCACGAACTAGAATCTCGTTATTTTCCCCGATTTTAACTTCGGTATTTGGCATCAATTTACCAATAGAATTCGGATTAAAATGGTGATCATCCCAGCACGAAACAGTAGCTGTAGTTTCAGTCATGCCATAACCGAGTTTGATATTAATTCCAATGCTATGGAAGAAAAGACCAATGGAGGGTTCCAATTTTGCGCCACCGCAAGGCATCATTTTAATACGTCCACCTAACAATGAACGCAGTTTAGAAAACACGAGTTTATCAGCGAGAATATAGCATTTTTGCAAGAAAAACGGGACTTTTTTATTTTGAGATAGAAGATCAAAACGTTTTTGCCCCACTGCAATCGCCCAATGGAAAAT
>OBVG01000482.1_pt1 | contig 34004 bp, 30 predicted proteins | sample 1501271 | NCBI WGS metagenome assembly OBVG01 (sample SAMEA2579934, study PRJEB22360) | human gut metagenome | biome: human gut; feature: human-associated habitat; material: faeces | place: Denmark | collected 2008/2010 | reverse complement strand
GGGCCGGAGGGCCGGGGCGCGTGCGACGGCACCCGCCCCTCCCGCCGGTACTACACGGATTTTGCCAAGCTGACCCCGCCCGACACCGTCATCCTGACGCTGGCCTGCGGCAAGTTCCGGCTCAACGACCTGCCGCTGGGTACGGTGGCGGGTCTGCCCCGCATCCTCGACGTGGGCCAGTGCAACGACGCCTACAGTGCCATCCGGATCGCGCTGGGTCTGGCCGAAGCTTTTGACTGCTCGGTCAACGAGTTGCCCCTCTCCATCATCCTCTGCTGGTTCGAGCAGAAGGCGGTCTGTGTGCTGATGGCCCTGCTGGCGCTGGGCATCCGGGGCATCCGTCTCGGCCCCACCCTGCCCGCCTTCCTCTCCCCCGGGGTGGCCGCTGTTTTGCAGGAGAAGTATGACCTCCGGCCCATCACCACGCCGGAGGACGATCTTGCCGCCTGTCTGGGCCGGCACTGAGCCGGAAAAGGCATACTATTTCCTACTCTGCGTGTCTGTTTTTCACAAGAAGAACCGTCGCCGTGTACCCACATTTGGTGCGGCTGTCACTTGAATCTTTTTCAGCACCTTTGTATAATATTCTTGTTATCCGGAACAAGGGCGTTCCAGATGAGTCTTCGCCGACCCATCTGAGACGCCTTTTCTGTTATGCCATATAAGAGAGACGCTGCGGAATGTGCCGCAGCATTGTCAGGATATTCTCCGGAAAATCGAAAAAAGGATAGGAAAGTCTATGGAAAATTTCACGGAGCAAAAAGGGCCTCTGGGCCTCTATGACCCCCGGTTCGAGCACGACGCCTGCGGCATCGGTGCCGTCGTGGACATCAAGGGCCGCAAGAGCCACCAGACCGTCAGCGACGCGCTGTCCATCGTGGAGCGCCTTGAGCACCGCGCCGGCAAGGACGCCGAGGGCAAGACCGGCGACGGCGTGGGCATCATGCTGCAGATCAGCCACCGCTTCTTCGCCAAGGTGGCCGACGAGCTGAACATCCGCCTTGGCAACGAGCGCGAATACGGCGTGGGGATGTTCTTCTTTCCCCAGAACGAGCATCTGCGCGCTCAGGCCATGAAGCTTTTTGAGCTTGTCACCCGCAAAGAGGGCCTCGAGTTTCTGGCATGGCGCAAAGTGCCTGTAGACCCCGACGCCGTGGGCCAGAAAGCCCGCGACTGTATGCCCGCCATCTGGCAGTGCTTCATCAAAAAGCCCGCCAAGGTGAGCAAGGGCATCGACTTTGACCGCAAGCTCTACATCGTCCGCCGGGTCTTCGAGCAGGCCAGCAACGGCACCTATGTCCCCAGCCTGTCCAGCCGCACCATCGTGTACAAGGGCATGTTCCTCGTCCACGACCTGCGCCAGTTCTACCTCGATCTGCAGGACGAGGACTATGAATCCGCCATCGGCATGGTCCACAGCCGCTTCTCCACCAACACCAACCCCAGCTGGATGCGCGCCCACCCCAACCGCTTCATCCTCCACAACGGCGAGATCAACACCATCAAGGGCAACACCGACGCCATGCTGGCCCGTGAAGAGACCATCTCCTCCCCCATCATGAAGGAGGACATGAACAAGATCCTGCCCATCATCAACACCTCCGGCTCCGACTCCGCCATGCTGGACAACGCCCTCGAGTTCATGGTGATGAACGGCATGGACCTGCCGCTGGCTGTCATGATCACCATCCCGGAGCCCTGGGAGAACAACAAGCACATCAGCCAGAAAAAGTGGGACTTCTACCAGTATTACGCCACCATGCTGGAGCCCTGGGACGGCCCTGCCGCCATCCTCTTCTCCGACGGCGACGTGGTGGGCGCTGTGCTGGACCGCAACGGTCTGCGCCCCAGCCGCTACTACATCACCAAAGACGGCAGGATGATCCTCTCCTCCGAGGTGGGCGTACTGCCCTGTGAGCCGGAGAACATTCTGGTCAAAGACCGTCTCCGCCCCGGCAAGATGCTGCTGGTGAACACCGTCAAGGGCGAAGTCGTGGACGACGAGAAGCTGAAGGAATACTACGCCAGCCGTGAGCCGTACGGCGAGTGGATCGACCGCAACCTCGTCCAGCTGAAGGACCTCAAGATCCCCAACATCAAGACCCCCAGCTACACCGGCGACGACCTGCTGCGCCTGCAGAAGGTGTTCGGCTACAAGTATGAGGACATCAGCACCCTCATCCTGCCCATGGCACGTCAGGGCGCAGAGCCCTCCGGCGCAATGGGTACCGATACCCCGCTTGCCGTCCTCAGCGGCCGGCACCCGCCGCTCTTCAACTACTTCAAGCAGCGTTTTGCACAGGTCACGAACCCGCCCATCGACGCCATCCGCGAGAAGGTGGTCACCTCCACCAGCGTCTATGTGGGCGCACACGGCAACCTGCTGGAAGACAAGCCCGAAAACTGCAAGGTGCTCAAGGTCAACAATCCCATCCTCACGTCCACGGACCTTCTCCGCATCAAGTACATGAACGTCCCGGGCTTCAAAGTCTCCACGGTCTCCATCAACTACTACAAGAACACCAGCCTCGAAAAGGCCATCGACCGCGTTTTCCTTGAGGTCGATCGCGCCTATAAAGAGGGTGCCAACATCATCATCCTGTCCGACCGGGACATTGACGAGTACCATGTGGCCATCCCCAGCCTGCTGGCGGTGTCGGCGGTGTCCCAGTACCTCATCCGCACCAAGAAGAGCACCGCACTGGCCCTCATCCTCGAGAGCGCAGAGCCTCATGAAGTGCATCACTTTGCCGCTCTGCTGGGCTACGGTGCCTGCGCCGTCAACCCCTATCTGGCCCATGAGACCATCGGCCAGCTCATCGACGACGGCCTGCTGGACAAAGATTATTACGCCGCTGTGGACGACTACAACAAGGCTGTGCTGGGCGGCATCGTGAAGATCGCCTCCAAGATGGGCATTTCTACCATCCAGAGCTACCAGAGCAGCCAGATCTTCGAGGCCGTCGGCATCTCCAAAGACGTCATCGACAAGTATTTCACCGGCACGGTGAGCCGTGTGGGCGGCATCGGCCTCGAGGACATTCAGGCTGACGTGGAGGCCCTGCACAACGCAGCCTTCGACCCGCTGGGCCTTGACATCAACATGCAGCTGGAAGACGGCGGAGCCCACAAGTTCCGCAGCGGCAAGGAAGAGCACCTCTTCAACCCCCAGACCATCCACCTGTTCCAGAAAGCCTGCTTCACCGGTGACTACGACACCTTCAAGCAGTTCACCCACACCGTGGACAACATGGGCCAGAACGGCGTCCATCTGCGCAGTCTGCTGGACTTCAGCTATGCCCCCGACGGCGGCATCCCGCTGGACGAGGTGGAGCCGGTGAGCTCCATCGTCAAGCGGTTCAAGGCCGCTGCCATGAGCTACGGCGCGCTGAGCAGCGAGGCCCACGAGACCATCGCCATCGCGCTGAACCGCCTCGGCGGCCGGAGCAACACCGGCGAGGGCGGTGAGCCCGAAGAGCGCTACCACAACGAGAGCAATTCCAAGATAAAGCAGGTGGCTTCCGCCCGCTTCGGCGTCACCAGCAAGTATCTGGTGAGCGCGGAAGAGATCCAAATCAAGCTGGCACAGGGCGCAAAGCCCGGCGAGGGCGGCAATCTGCCCGGCGCAAAAGTGTACCCGTGGATCGCCAAGACCCGTCACAGCACTACCGGTGTCGGCCTCATCTCTCCCCCGCCGCACCACGACATCTACTCCATCGAAGACCTTGCAGAGCTTATCTACGACCTCAAGAATGCCAACCGCCACGCCAACATCAACGTCAAGCTGGTCAGTGAGGCCGGCGTCGGCACCATCGCTGCCGGTGTCGCCAAGGGCGGCGCACAGGTCATCCTCGTCTCCGGCTACGACGGCGGCACGGGCGCAGCGCCCCGCAACTCCATCAAAGATGCCGGTCTGCCCTGGGAGCTTGGCATCGCCGAGACCCACCAGACCCTTATCCTCAACGGCCTGCGCACCCGTGTGCGCATCGAGAGCGATTCCAAGCTGCTCTCCGGCCGCGATGTGGCCATCAGCTGTATGCTGGGCGCTGAGGAGTTCGGCTTCGGCACCTCTCTGCTGATGACCATGGGCTGCGTCATGATGCGTGTCTGCAACCTCGACACCTGCCCCATGGGCATCTGCACCCAGAACCCCGAGCTGCGCAAGCACTTCCGCGGCAAGCCCGAGTATATCATCAACTACCTGACCTTCGTGGCGCAGGAGCTGCGCGAATACATGGCAAAGCTGGGCATCCGTACCATTGACGAGCTGGTGGGCCGCACCGACCTGCTCCATGTCAAGTCCGCCCCTGCCGACAGCCGGATGTCCAAGATGGACCTCGACTGCATCCTGCACAACCCCGCCATCGTCAACAGCAATGTCCACTTCCAGAAGGAAGACACCTACGACTTCCATCTGGAAGATACTCTGGACATGAAGGTGCTGATGAAGAAATTCAAGCTCAGCAGCAAGACCCCTCAGAGCGTGAAGCTGGACGTCTCCAACACCGACCGCGCCTTTGGTGCCATCTTCGGCAGCGAGATCACCCGCAAGTACGGCAGCGACCTGCCCGATGACGTCTACACCGTCCACTGCACCGGTGCAGGCGGCCAGAGCTTCGGCGCCTTCATTCCCAAGGGTCTGACGCTGGAGCTGACCGGCGACTGCAACGACTACATGGGCAAGGGCCTCTCCGGCGGCAAGCTCGTCGTCCGCCCGCCCGAGGGCATCACCTTCAAGCCCGAGGAGAACATCATCATCGGCAACGTGGCACTCTACGGTGCCACCAGCGGCAAAGCCTTTGTTTCCGGTGTGGCCGGTGAGCGCTTCTGTGTCCGCAACTCGGGCGCTGTAGCCGTCGTCGAGGGCGTGGGCGACCACGGCTGCGAGTACATGACCGGCGGCACCGTCGTCGTTCTGGGCCAGACCGGCAAGAACTTTGCAGCCGGCATGACCGGCGGCATCGCCTATGTTCTGGATGAGAACTGGGATTTCTACCAGCGTGTGAACAAGGAGACCGTCAGCCTCGAGCCGGTGGAGCACAAGTACGATGTCGCCACCCTGAAAGAGCTCATCCGGGAGCACGTCGAGCTGACCGGCTCGCCCCGCGGCAAGGAGATCCTGGACGATTTCAGCGAGTTCCTGCCCAAATTTAAGAAAGTCCTCCCCTACGATTACGACCATATGCTGCGGGTCATCGCCTCGATGGAAGAGCGCGGACTCGACGGCGAGCAAGCGCAGATCGAAGCATTCTACGCCGTGCAGAAGAACAAGTAAGGAGGGGAACATCATGGCAAAGCTCACTGGTTTTATGGATTACACGCGCAAGACCAGCACGGATGTTCCGCCGCTGGAGCGCATTGAAAACTTTAACGAATTTCACATCTGGCTCTCCCGGGAGGAGCAGCAGACTCAGGCAGCCCGCTGCATGGACTGCGGCGTCCCCTTCTGCCAGGCGGGCATGATGATCGGCGGCATGGCCTCCGGCTGCCCGCTGAACAACCTCATCCCCGAGTGGAACGATTTGGTCTATCAGGGCAGGTGGGAGCTGGCACTCCGCCGCCTGCGCACCACCAACCGTTTCCCGGAGTTCACGAGCCGGGTCTGCCCTGCCCTGTGTGAGGCCGCCTGCACCTGCGGCGACGTCACCGGCAGCAGCGTCACCGTCCGGGAGAACGAACACGCCATCGTGGAGACGGGCTACGCCAAGGGCTGGCTCCACGCCGCCCCGCCTCCGGCCCGCACCGGCAAGAGCGTGGCCGTCATCGGCAGCGGCCCGTCGGGCCTGTCGGTGGCCGAATACCTCAACATCCGGGGCCATGCCGTCACCGTCTTCGAGCGTGCTGACCGTGTGGGCGGTCTGCTGATGTACGGCATCCCCAACATGAAGCTGGACAAATCCGTCATCGAGCGCCGCATCAAGATCATGCAGGCCGAGGGCGTCGAGTTCCGCACCAACATGGATGTGGGCGGGGCTGTGGATGCCGCTGAGATTTTGAACAGCTATGACGCCATCGTGCTCTGCTGCGGTGCCAAGAAAGCCCGCGATTTGAACGTCCCGGGCCGCGACGCGAAGGGAGTTTACCTCGCGGTAGACTACCTCACCAGCGTGACCAGGAGTCTGCTGGACAGCAAGTTTGCCGACGGCAGGGCCATCAACGCGGCAGGCAGGAATGTCCTCGTCATCGGCGGCGGCGACACCGGCAACGACTGTCAGGGTACCGCCCTGCGGCAGGGCTGCACCGACCTCGTGGCACTGGAAATGATGCCCCAGCCCCCGAAAGAGCGGGCCGCGAATAACCCCTGGCCCGAGTGGCCCAAGGTGCTGAAGGTGGACTACGGCCAGACCGAGTGCCTCGCCAAGTTCGGCAAAGACCCCCGCGTCTATCAGACCACCGTCAAAGAGTTTCTGAAGGACGACGCCGGCAGCCTAGCCGGCGCGATCATCTCCTATCTCAAGCCCCAGCGTGACCCCGACACCGGCCGTACCAGCATGGTACCCACCGGCGAAGAGTTCACCTACGACTGCCAGCTGGCCTTTATCGCCGCCGGTTTCGTGGGCTGCGAGGACTATGTGGCCGAGGCGTTCGGCGTGGAGCGGAACGCCCGGGGCAATGTGGCCGACCACGGCTTCCGCACCAATGTAGACAAGGTCTTTGTCTGCGGCGATATGCGCCGGGGGCAGAGCCTCGTGGTCTGGGGCCTGCGGGAGGGCCGCGACTGCGCCGCCGAGGTAGACCGCTATCTGATGGGTTACACCAACCTGTGACCCCCTCCCCCTATTTATGACATTCTCTTTCCTATCCTAAACAGAAACGGGAGCTTTCCTTTACCGGGAGGCTCCCGTTTCTGCATTTCGCCGCTTTCGTTTTCACAAAATTTTCACGGTTAGCGTTTCCTACCCACTTGAAACAGATACCCCCAAGTGGTAAAATCAGAATATCAGGAGATTTACCCCCATAGGGTACGTTTCCTCTTCACACTGCTATACCCGGAAAGGAGTCATCTGCTATGACTGATGCTGAAAAAAAGCCCTGCTGCTGCGCCGCTGAGCCTGCCGAAAAGGACACTGCCCCCTCCTGCTGCCGCCACAAGGACCGCACCCCTGAGGAGTACCGCGCCCTCGCCAACCGGCTGAGCCGCATCGAGGGCCAGGTGCGCGGCATCCGCGCGATGCTGGACAAGGACGTCTACTGCGCCGATATTCTGGTGCAGGTGGCTGCGGTGAACGCTGCGCTGAACGGCTTTTCCAAAGAGCTGCTGGGCCAGCACATCCGCACCTGCGTGGCCGACGATTTGAGAGCCGGCGGGACGCAGAAGCTGGACGAACTGCTGCAGCTGCTGCCCCGGCTCATGAAATGATCCCGTTCCGGGCATCCTATATGAGGGAAAGGAATCCGCAATGGAACAATACAATGTCACGGGCATGAGCTGCGCGGCCTGCTCTGCCCGGGTAGAAAAGGCCGTGAAGAAGGTGCCGGGCGTCACGAGCTGCTCGGTGAGCCTTCTGACAAACTCCATGGGCGTGGAAGGCACAGCCTCCCCTGCCGCCATCCTCTCGGCTGTGCAGGAGGCAGGCTACGGCGCAAGCCCGAAGAATGCCTCTGCCAGTAAGGCTTCGGACGCCAGCGCCGACCTCGACGCACTGGCTGACCGCGAGACATCGAAGCTCAAGCGCCGCCTCATCGCCTCGCTGGGCTTCCTGCTGGTGCTGATGTACTTCTCCATGGGCCACATGATGTGGGGCTGGCCCCTGCCCCACTGGTTCGACGGCAACCACGTCGCCATGGGCCTTGTCCAGCTGCTGCTGGCGGGCATCGTCATGGTCATCAACCAGAAGTTCTTCATCAACGGCTTCAAGGGCCTCCTCCACGGCGCACCCAACATGGATACGCTGGTGGCCCTCGGCTCCATGGCAAGCTTCGTGTGGAGCACTTATGCCCTGTTCGCCATGACCCGCGCCCAGGTGGACGGCAGCGACGAGCTGGTCATGCACTATATGATGGAGTTCTACTTCGAGTCTGCCGCCATGATCCTGACCCTCATCACGGTGGGCAAGATGCTGGAAGCCCGCTCCAAGGGCAAGACCACCGACGCCCTCAAGAGCCTGATGAAGCTAGCCCCCAAGACCGCTACGCTGGTGCGGGACGGCGCGGAAGTGACCGTGGCCATCGCCGACGTGCAGAAGGGCGACGTCTTTGTGGTCCGCCCCGGCGAGAATATCCCGGTGGACGGCGTGGTGCTGGAAGGCACCAGCGCAGTCAACGAGAGCGCCCTGACCGGCGAGAGCATCCCGGTAGACAAGGCCGTCGGCGACAAAATCAGCGCCGCCACCACCAATCAGTCGGGCTTCCTCCGCTGCGAGGCCACCCGCGTGGGCGAGGATACCACGCTGGCTCAGATCATCAAGATGGTCAGCGATGCCGCCGCCACCAAAGCTCCTATCGCAAAAATCGCTGACACCGTGTCGGGCTTCTTCGTCCCGGCGGTCATCTCCATTGCCGTCGTCACCACCATCGTCTGGCTGCTGCTGGGCCATGAGCTGGGCTATGCGCTGGCCCGCGGCATCTCCGTGCTGGTCATCAGCTGCCCCTGCGCACTGGGCCTGGCAACACCTGTGGCTATTATGGTGGGCAATGGCCTCGGCGCCAAGAACGGCATCCTCTTCAAGACTGCCGCCTCGCTGGAAGCCGCAGGCCGCACCCAGATCGTGGCGCTGGACAAGACCGGCACCATCACCGAGGGCGCCCCCCGCGTCACCGACCTGCTGCCCGCCGAGGGCGTCACCGAGACGGAGCTGCTGACGCTGGCCGCCGCGCTGGAAAGCCGCAGCGAGCACCCTCTGGCAAAGGCTGTTCTTGCCGACGCCGAGGCAAAGGCCATCACTCCCCCGGAAGTCACTGACTTCGCGGCCCTGCCGGGCAATGGTCTGGCGGCCAAGCTGGACGGCATGGACATCTATGCCGGCAATGCCGCCTTCATCCAGACCAAGCTCACCCTGCCCGCCGCACTGGCACAGCAGGCTGAAAAGCTGGCCGCCGAGGGCAAGACTCCCCTCTTCTTCGGCGGCGCAGGCCGTCTGCTGGGCGTTATCGCCGTGGCCGACACCATCAAGGAGGACAGCCCCGAAGCCATCCGTCAGCTGCAGAACATGGGCATCCGGGTCGTGATGCTCACCGGCGACAACCAGCGCACCGCCGACGCCATCGGCAGGCAGGCGGGCGTGGACGAGGTCATCGCGGGCGTCCTGCCCGACGGCAAGGAGGCCGTCATCCGCCAGCTACAGGCCAGCGGCAAGGTGGCCATGGTGGGTGACGGCATCAACGACGCCCCCGCCCTCACCCGTGCCGACACCGGCATTGCCATCGGCGCAGGCACCGACGTGGCCATCGACGCCGCCGACGTCGTGCTGATGAACTCGAGGCTCTCGGACGTGCCTGCGGCCATCCGCCTCAGCCGCGCCACCCTGCGGAACATCCACGAGAACCTGTTCTGGGCGTTCATCTACAACATCATCGGCATCCCGCTGGCGGCCGGTCTGTTCATCCCCTTCGGTCTGACCCTGAACCCCATGTTCGGTGCTGCCGCCATGAGCCTGTCCAGCTTCTGCGTCGTGAGCAACGCCCTGCGGCTGAACCTGTTCGATCTGCACAGCACCAGGCACGACCACAAAACCGCTTCTCCCGCTGCTGCCCCGGTGCAGTCTGCGGCTGAAAATAACAAAAAATCGGACGCCGAAGCGCCCGAAGTCAAAACGGAGGATAATACCATGAAGAAGACCCTGAAAGTAGAAGGCATGATGTGCGGCCACTGCGAAGCCCGCGTGAAGAAGGCTCTGGAAGCCCTGCCCGAGGTGGACGAGGCTGTCGTGAGCCACGAGGCCGGCACCGCCATCGTCACCCTGAACGCCGAGGTCGCCGACGACGTGCTCAAGAACGCCGTCGAGGCACAGGACTACAAGGTCACCGGCATCCAGTAAGCTGTAAGATGCAGAAAAGCCAGCGCACGGAATGTGCGCTGGCTTTTGTTGTTGCTGTAAGCCTCTCCCCTTGGGAGAGGTGTCACCGAAGGTGACGGAGAGGGCAAGCCCGGTATAATAGAGTTTCCGCACAGCGATAAGCAGGCTCTTTGTCAGAGCGATACTATCGCCGCACCTGCGATTTTCCGTCGGCATCCTTGCCCTCTCAGGCGCTTGCGCGCCAGCTCTCCCAAAGGGAGAGCCTGAAAGAGGTCACGGAGTCAGACGGTTGGGGCCGCGGAACAGGAACTCGGCGTCCTTGATGGACTGGCCGCAGAGCAGCATGGTCAGACGGTCGATGCCCAGACCGAAGCCGCCGTGCGGGGGGCAGCCGTACTGGAAGAACTCCAGATAGAACTTGACGTCATCGGCCAGGCCCTTCTCCTCTGCCTGCTTCTTCAGCACGTCGTAGCGATGCTCACGCTGTGCGCCGGTGGTGATCTCCACGCCGCGCCAGATGAGGTCGTAGCCCTGCGGCACGCCGTTCTCGTCGCGCATATGGTAGAAAGCACGCTTCTCGGCGGAGTAGTCGGTGATGAACAGGAACTCGTGGCCGTAGTGCTTCTTGACCCAGTCGTAGCTCAGGCGCTCGGCCTCGGTGGTCAGGTCGCCCTTCTCGCTCTCATCGACCGTGTAGCCGAACTCCTCTTCCAGACCCTTGTACAGGTCGGCCAGCTTGACCACAGGGAACGGCGTGGTGGGGACGACGACTTCCAGACCAAACAGCTCCTTGATCTGCTCGCCGTACTGCTCCTTGACGGCCTTCAGGCCGGCAGTCAGAAGCTCTTCCTCCATCTTCATGACATCCTTGTAAGAGGTGATGTAGCTGAACTCGAGGTCGAAGCCGGAGAACTCGGTGGAGTGCTTGTTGGTGTAGCTCTTCTCCGCGCGGAAGACGGGGCCGGTCTCAAAGATGCGCTCGAAGCCGGCGGCCATGGCCATCTGCTTATAGAACTGAGGGCTCTGGGCCAGATAGGCGTTGCGGTCGAAGTAGTCCACCTTGAACACCTCAGAGCCGCTCTCGCTGGCGGCAGCGATGAGCTTCGGGGTGTGGATCTCGATGAAGCTGCGCTCGAGCAGGAACTGACGCATGGCGTTGACGAAGCAGCTCTGTGCCTTGAACATCAGCTGGTTCTCGTCGGTGCGCAGGTCGATCCAGCGGTAGTCGATGCGCTGGTCGATGCTGGAACGCTCCACAGCCTTCTTCTTCTTGGTGGCGGCGATCTCCTTGCGGACGATGGGCAGCGCGTCGGCGATGCTCTCGATCTCGATGGCCTCGGGGATCATCTCGATGCCGCCCATCTTGACGTAGTCGTTCTCCATCACCTTGCCGGTGACGGTGATGACAGAGTCCGGGGTCAGCTTGTCGATGGTGTCCACCAGCTCGGGGTGGTCCTCCTTCTCGACGGTGATCTGAAGTTTGCCGGTAATATCCTTCAGCACGATGAAGGCCATATATTTGCTGTTGCGCAGGTTCTCGATAAAGCCCTGCACCTTGACCGTGCTGCCAATTTCCTTTTGTACCTCATTGATATAGGTGCGTTCCATGGAAATCCTCCTTCTGTGTCTTGTGTACTGTTTTATTATATAACATTTCCGACATAAATCAAGACAAAACCACTTCGTTTCTCAAGATGCTCCGGCTCATCCCTGTTTCAGCTTTTTTCCCAGCCTCCACATCCAGCGTCCCGCCGCCGGGCAGCAGATCAGCATCCAGAGCTTGCTCTTTTCACGCTTCTTGCTGTTCGGGACGCGCAAGGCCGCCCGCCAGTGCTCTCGCGCCATCCGCACGATCTTGGCTTGCAGCTCCGGATCGGCATAGTCGCTGCCCGCCATCCGGTAATACACATGGGCGCAGGCCACCGCCAGCCGTTCCTCGGCTGTTCGTTCCATCCTTTCTTCCCCGGGTCTCCTCTGCTCCCGGAGCAGTGCATAAATTCTTTCCCATGTCGTTATCTCACTGAACTGCTTTGGCTTGAATGTCTCCTGATGGAGCGCCGAGCCATCCCGCATATAGTATGCGTACAGGCCGCACGGCAGATAAATATATCCTCCCGCCTTCAGAAGTGCCTTTGTGATAAACAGCGCATCTTCTCCGATCGAAAGCTCCTCATCGTACCGAATATCACGAAGAGATTCAGTCTTCATCATCCCTTTACAGCACCACAGGCTCCCATTTTCATCCCAGAATGTATATCGCTTCAGATCCATCCGCTCTGTTTCCGGCATTTTTTCCGGGAGGGCCTTAAAGGGGGCCTCCTTTTCAAAATCATTCACCCGCACATCCCTGCAGATCGCAACCGCCTCTCCGCTCTGCCGGAGGGCCAGATACAGCCATTCCATATATTGCGGAGCCACAGCATCGTCCGCATCCACAAAGCACACATATTCGCCTTTTGCCTGTTCCAGCCCCATATTGCGTGCTGAGGACACCCCGCCATTTTTCTTATGCAGGGTGCGGATGCGCAGGTCCTTCTCCGCGTATCTCTCCATGATCTCAGGGCTGCCATCCGATGAGCCATCGTTTATCAGGAGCAGCTCAAAATTCGAATACGTCTGTGTCAGGAGGCTCTCGATGCAGCGGGGGAGTTCTTTTTCTACATTGTAGACCGGTACGATCACGCTGATCTTCACATCTGTTCTGTCCGCCATCTTTTATCCTTTGCCTTTCTGCTCTGTTGATGTGCCGCCCAGCATCTCCGCTGTAACGTGATAATATTCCATCAGGTTCTGAAGTGCTTCATCGTTCCGCATCCTTCCGGCGGTGTTGACCGACATCAGGCACTGGCGCTGGCTGTTCCGGATAGTGAACCACTCCTTCGAGTTGGTGCTCACCTTCACTGCCGGGATCCTTTTCTGCGCTCCCACGATCTTGAGCCACATATCGTCCGCCGTCGGGCACAGCTCCATAATCTTCCCGCTGTCGAATTCGATGCCGCTGAAATAGCCTGCAGGATACAACACCCCTCCAACGCCCACCGGAAAAAGTGCTTCCGAAGGTCCTTTTTTGTCTGGCGACAGGCCGTGCCACTCCTGATAAGGCGCCACCCTTCCGCCTTCAAACGCGATCTCATGCGCGCGGCAACAGCACACGCAGCCCGGATACTTTTCGTGGGTATCCCACAGCCCTTCCAGCCAGCTTTCCGGGTAGAGCGCATCATCATCCGCCGTAACGATCACATCATTTTCAAATTCCTTCGCGGTGTAGAACACCTTTTTAAAGGAGCGGATATTGTCGCAGAAGCGGATGTCCAGTCCCTTTTCTTTCAGGCGGAGCAGATTTGCCGGGAGCTGTGCTTCCTCCGGAAATTCCTCCTTGGACAGCCAGAGCAGGATACGGTCCGCCGGACGGCTCTGCCGCAGGATGCTCTGGATCGTCAGATGGACTTTCCCGATTCGGAGCGGGAAGGTGGTCAGAGATACCACCATCCTTTCGCCCTGCGTTGTTCTCTGCTTCGGGAGCGGACTCCATGCACAATATATCGGATAGAGGGCATTCGCCGCCACTCCAAGCATCCGGTTCACCTTGATCTGGCGTTTCGTTGCCTTTGCCCATGGAGTCGCAAAGTGATACAGTTCATTCAGCATGTTATGTTTCTCTTATTTATGGTCATTTTTCTCTTCTTCGTGCAGCGTCCCGGTGCCGCCCTCCACCACGCCGTCGTGGTCGGCCACAGCCCGGATGGTGCCGAAGAAGCATTTGACGTCCAGCCAGAAGCTCATATGCTCCACATACCAGCCGTCCAGCTTGGCTTTCTCCGTGATCTCCAGCTCGTCACGGCCATGGATCTGCGCCCAGCCGGTCAGGCCGGGGCGGACGTCGTTTGCGCCGTATTTGTCCCGTTCGGCCAGCAGGTCGTACTGGTTCCAGAGGGCCGGGCGCGGACCGATGACTGCCATGTCGCCCACAAGGATATTCCACAGCTGGGGCAGTTCGTCCAGACTGGTCTTGCGCAGGAAACGGCCCACCCGGGTGATATACTGCTCCGGGTCGTGGAGCAGATGGGTGGGCATGTCGTGGGGGGTATCGATGCGCATGGTGCGGAATTTCAGGATGTTGAAATAGCTCTTATGGATGCCCACCCGCTTCTGCTTGAAGAACACCGGCCCCGGCGAGTCCAGCTTGATGGCAAGGCAGAGCAAAAGCAGCAGCGGTGACAGCACCAGCAGCCCGCAGGCCGACAGCACCACGTCCAGCAGCCGCTTGATTCCTTTTTGATACATGATGGTTCTCCCTTTTATTCCTAGAATATACTTATTATATACCATTTTCCCCTGCCCAAACAAGCCCCGGGCCGCATTTCCGGGCGAAAATGCCGGTTTTGTTGTATCGTTCTGACGGTTTTCTCTCTTGCCCCGCCGGGCCTGACGGCGTACCATAGACACAAGACCATCTGAGAGGAGCACTCTGTTTATGATACAGCGTTTTGTCATCGGGAAGCCTTTTCCCACCGAGAGCGTCGTGCTGGACCTGCCCGCCGAGACCGGCCCCGTGCCTTACCTGACACCGGACGGCGATGGCTGGCAGTATGTCATGCAGGAGAAGGACATCGTCTATGGCCTGGGCGAGATGCCCCGGGGCCTCAACAAGCGCGGCTGGCACTACGAGACGAACAACACCGACGAGAGTGAGCACGGCGAAAACCGGCTTTCCTACTACGCCGCCCACAATTTCCTGCTCATCTCCCCTGCCGACGGCAGCGGATGCATCGGCATCTTCGTCGATTTCCCGGGCAAAGTGAGCTACGACATCGGCTATACCCGCTACGACACCCTCCGCTTCGCCACGGCAGAGCCGAACTATGCGCTCTGCCTCATCACAGCCCCTACAGCGGCAGAGGTCGCAAAGGAATTCCGGCAGCTCATCGGCCCCAGCTATATCCCGCCCAAGTGGGCGTTCGGTCTGGCCCAGAGCCGCTTCGGCTACAAGACCGAGGCCGACATCCGGGAGGTGGCCGCACAGTATAAGGCCAACGGTCTGCCGCTGGACATGATCTGCATGGATATTGATTACATGCAGTCCTACGCTGATTTCACCATCGACAAGGCCCGCTTCCCCGACCTTGGCAAGCTTGCCGCCGACCTGAAAGCCGAGGGCATCCGGCTCGTTCCCATCATCGACGCAGGCATCCGCTGTGATGACAATGACCCCGTCTGCCGCGAGGGCCTCGAGAAGGGCTATTTCTGCACCAAAGAAGACGGCGCGCCCTTTGTGGCGGCGGTCTGGCCCGGCAAGGCCTACTTCACCGACTTTCTCCGTCCCGAGGCCCGGGCGTGGTTCGGCAGACAGTACAAGGTGCTCACCGACCTCGGCATCGAGGGCTTCTGGAACGACATGAACGAGCCTGCCCTCTTCTACTCCCCTGAGCGGCTGAAAGCCTTCTTCGAGAATGCCGCCGCCCTGAGCCGGAAGGATAACCTCGACCAGAACGATTTCTTCGGGTTGGTGCGCTCGGTGATGGGCCTGATGAATGCCCCCGAGGACTACCGCAGTTTCTACCACGATACCGCTGCCGGGCGGGTGCGCCACGACCGCGTCCACAACCTCTACGGCGGCTGCATGACCCGGGCTGCCGGCGAGGCGTTCCAGACCCTGCGTCCCGGCCAGCGCACCCTGCTCTACTGCCGCAGCAGCATCATCGGCGCCCACCGCTGGGGCGGGATCTGGCTGGGCGACAACCACTCCTCGTGGAGCCAGCTGCTGGCCAACATCCAGATGATGCCTGCCGTCCAGATGTGCGGCTTCCTCTACAGCGGTGCCGACCTCTGCGGTTTCAGTGAGGACACCACCCCCGATCTAGCGCTCCGCTGGCTCGAGTTCGGATTGTTCACCCCTCTCATGCGCAACCACGCCGACGCTGAGAGCCGGGAGCAGGAATTTTACCGCTTTACCGATGTTCTGCCCGCCATCCGCAATATGCTGAATCTGCGGTACGCCCTCCTGCCCTACCTCTACAGTGAGTTCATGAAGGCCGCGCTCGAGGACGCACCTTACTTCCGGCCTTTGGCTTTTGACTACCCTGCCGACCCCGACGCCCGGGAGGTGGACGACCAGCTGCTTCTTGGCGAGGGCCTGATGATCGCACCCGTCCACACCCAGAACGCCCATGGCCGGACGGTCTATCTGCCTGAGGGGATGAAGATGCTGCGTCTGCGCAGCGTCTCCGACTACGATGAGGAAGTTCTGCCCGCCGGGCGGCACTATCTGCCCTGCGAACTTGGCGAGGTGCTGCTCTTCATCCGTCCGGGCCACACCGTACCGGTGGCACAGCCCGCCGCCAACACCGCCCAGCTGGACGATACGGCCCTCACCTTCTGGCGCTTCGCGCCCGACGGCCAGCCTGCGCCCTACCGGATGTATACCGACGACGGCGTGACCACCGATCACAACAGGCCCGAGCACTGGCGCATCGTCGGACAATAACGCAAAAACACCCGGAAGCATCTCCGGGTGTTTTTTGGTATTACAGATATGCGACCGTCTCGGACAGGGGCTTTCTCGAGCCGTGGTTTGCCAGCGGCCCTGCGCCCTCTGCGGCATAGCCGAGGTCGAGGATCATCAGGACCTTTTCATTTTCCGGCAGGCCCAGCTCCTTGGCCAGCTCATCCGGGTCGAAGAAGTTGAGCCAGCAGCTGTCCACACCTGCGTTGGCGGCGGCCAGCATCAGGTGGGTCGCCACGATGGCGGCATCCTCCACGCCGGAGTCCCGCTTTCCGCCGGGATAAGTAAAGACGCTGTTTTTATCGAAGGCCACGACGAGACAGGTAGGCGCGCCATAGCGGCAGGGCGTCACCTTGTCGAGCTTTGCCAGGCTTTCTTCCGACTGCAGCACATAGATGCGCTGCTCCTGAAAATTCTTGGCGGTCGGGGCCAGCCGCCCCGCTTCCAGGATCTCCGTCAGCTTCTCGGCTTCTACCTTGCGTGTGCTGAAATTCTTGCAGGAATAACGCTCTGCAACGACCTTAGTAAATTCCATAACCGTTGTCCTCCTGACTTTGGGTGATAGACTTTTTATGTACAGAAGTCCCAGCATTATTGTAGCACGCTTTTTCTCTGAGAGCCACTGTTATTTTTACTAAAGGATCTGCCGTTTTTATAACAATTCAACTTTTTAATGCAACAGCAGCCTCGTTGAATTGCATATCGCAGAGATGCCGTTTTGATGTTGCGCTAATTTTTTGACTTTCGATAAGAAACGGCGCGGCAGATCTACCCGGACGTTCCCCGCAGGCCGCCCGGGTGAAAAGTCCTTGACAAATCCTTCTAAAAGAGTTACACTGTTCTCGTTCCGAAAAACAAATATGGGCCTATAGCTCAGCTGGGAGAGCAAGCGTATCGCTTTTGTGCCCCACAGAGTTGTGGGCATTCAAATGGGGAGTATGTCGGTTGGTCGCCCAACCGCGTCACGCCCCTAAATATGGGCCTATAGCTCAGCTGGGAGTGCAAGCGTATCGCTTTTGTGCCCCACGGAGTTGTGGGCATTCAAATGGGGAGTATGTCGGTTGGTCGCCCAACCGAGTCACGCCCCTAAATATGGGCCTATAGCTCAGCTGGGAGCCCATGCGGTCCTTAAACAATCTGGAGTTATATACCACGCGCCCCCAAGCGGTTTTTGGGGGCTTAAATATGGGCTCGTAGCTCAGTTGGGAGAGCGTTCGGTTCGCATCCGAAAGGTCGAGGGTTCGACTCCCTTCGAGTCCATAAAGCGCCGTATCGTTTAACACGATACGGCGCTTCTTTTTGCCATTCTTTGCAAAATCGTGCATCATTCGTCTTGACAGCGCAAAGTGACGTGTGCCGAACTTTTCGGCATAATGTTCATAGCTTCACCAGAAGTTTTGTCAAAAACGACAATTCCCCCATTCGGAGTACCCAGCCCCCTAACGGGTGCTTGTTTAAGGTCCATCTTCCGCCCACTCGGAGTACGCACCGAGAGCGAATGACTCTTAAATTCTTCAAACTCCTCCAGCGGAACATTGAGGATGATCTCAATATCATAATCCCGTCCAACACGGACTTCCTTGATGAACTGGTTGAGGATTGCCTGCCGCTGCTGAAAGGATGCGTTCTGATAGGTGCTTGCCCAAGTGAACAGATTGCTGCAATCATTTTCAGCTTTCTTGTTTTCCTGCTCAATCTCCTCCAGCTTGTTCTGTGCAGCGGTCAGGGCGTCCTGTGCTGCTTGGATCGCAGCTTGATTTTCATCCAGAAGCTGCTGGATCATATCACGGTCAATGCTGCTCTTTCCCCGGATGACGCGAATCATTTCATCCTTCAATGCATTCCGTTCGTCGTCCTTGAGGTCGAGTTCACTCTTTGCGCGTGATACTTCTTTCTGCGCTACTTCCATGTCCTTGCGAAGCATATCCTGAAGCAGCTTGCTTTTGGAACACTCTAAAATCTCCGAAAACTTGGTGCATACGATACTCTCTACGATTGCGTCCAGTTTTGTTACACCGTAGCCGGACTGTCCATCGCATTGACCCGGATGCCGTACATTATAATGGCAGCTATAACGGAACCGCTTTTCCTTCACCGTGGAGCCATCCGCACGCAATCTGGTGCGTCCGCTGCTCGTGATGTTCAGGCGATTTCCGCAGTGTGCACAGAACACCTTCCCACAAAGCAGAGCATGGGGACTGTAACTATCAGAGTCTTCGCCCTTCTCTCTGCGGCGGGTATCACGCAATTCCTGTGCACGGTCGAACACTTCCTGTTCAATGATCCTCAGTTCCGGGCATTCCTTCTCAACGTTTCCGTTGATAAGATAACCGGTATAGCACTTATTCCGAACCATCCGAACAAGAGTTGTAGTGGGGATGTTTTTCCCATTTCTCCCCATTATATGATTTTCCACAAGGTAGTTGCAGATTCGTTTCACGCCGTATCCTTCATAAACATACTTCTGAAAGATCAGGCGCACGATTGCCGCTTCTTCCTCGTCAATCTCCAAATCACAGACAGCTTGATTCTTTTTGTTCAAGCGACCTTTCTGGACACGCTTGTAACCAAATGCCACCGTACCGCCAGTGTAGTGGCCTTCCTCCGTAAGCTGTTCTATACGGGTACGAGTACGGATAGAAGTTTTGATACTTTCGCCGGATGCCTGCCAGTAGCGGATGTAGTTCATCAGCTTATCGACATGAGAATCAAATCGCTGCTGACCTTCGTTTACGCTCCAGACCTCGACCCCTTGCTTCGTGAACCATTCCACGATAAAGGGCGTTTCGTCGTCACGCCGACCCAGACGGTCAAACATAAACACCAGCAGAACATCAAACTCTCCGGCAGCAGCAGCCTGCTGAAGCAGTTGGAGCTGATCGCGGTCTTTTGCAGATTTCTTAAAACCGGAAACGCCTTTTTCTGAAAATTCCTTGACGATTTCCCAGCCCTGCCGTTCTGCAAATTCGTGGCAGGCTTCTTTTTGCATGGGTATGTCATCCTTTTCGACCTGTCCAATGGTCGAAACACGGTATAAGGTATATACACGTTTTTTCATCGTTGTCACTCCTATATAAACTAAAACAACGATACTGTGCGCACACTCGTTTGGTTGAATTGGTTGCTGCATCAACTGTACCATTATTTTAGTGCTGGGCTATCCTTGTTGCAAGGATGTCGATTCAACTATAATTCTTGGCTTCTTCGCAGAGGGTATCATGAATCAGTTTCTGAAGAACCTCCATACTGTCCCCATCTTCTGCATAAGTGATTTTCACTTTGCAGCCATTAACGATATACGAATCCTGCGACACAGGAATCACATTCATATTGGTCATATCTAGTTCCTCTTTCAAAAGTAGCGATAATACGATATAATTATGTAACGAGGGGCACCCGCGGCTTGCAGATGCCCCTTGGCATAGGAAATATGTTTTAGAACTTCATCGGCAGAGTGTCCTTGCGGCCTTTGCCGTTGTAAACCATGTAGATGGGAAAAACGTATTTCTTCCATCCGGGCAGCTTTGCAGGGTTATCCCTGCCAACACGGTAAATCTCCATGGGATGGACGCTGCCAAGCGCACGAACCAGCCGTTCCTCGCTGAACTCGCCGTGATACAACTCCACAAAGTGCATCATGCCACGCAGGACAGATGCACGGAACGAATCGGGCTTGCCATCCCACGCAGCCACGATTATCCGCAGGGATTCGCAGTAGATTTTCTCGCCCATCTGGTTGTACAGCTTGAGTGCGGTGCCCACGCAACTGATGCGGTAGTCGCTCAACTGCAAGCCGTCATAGTTGAATGCCAGCCCCACCCGGTTGGTAGCAGCGAGAAATGCCTTGGAAGGAGCATCACCGCCCACGACCTTGGCACGCAGCTTGATGCCCGCCGTCAGAGGAGCAGAGTGCCCGTTCTGCTCTGAAAAGAGCAGAGCTTCCTGCTCCATCGTCAGTCCGGTGTAGACCTTGCAGAGAATCGGCAAATCCTCACCGCCGTTACGGAGGATGCGCCCCTCGATGGTGTGCTGACCGTTCACCACATAATACTTGCCGTCGCGGAAGCTGACCTTCGGCTCGTTGGCAATGTACTCGTTGAAATCGGCAGCAATCATTTCCACACGCTTACGCTCCACACCCCGCTGATAGATCTCGCGGGGGTAGATCAGCACCTTGCTGTGAAGCACCAGCATCTGGTACGGTGGAGTGATATTAAAGGAAGCAGCATAATTGTTCGTGTCGTTTTTCAGGCGCATCTTATTTCCTCCTTAATTCGCCAAATGTATTTTTCAGCTTCGGTCAAAATCTCAGTCACTTGCTTCTTACGCTTCGGGCTGGTGAGCAAGCTAGGATTAAAGGTGAAGCTGTATTCAAGCCGCTGGATCATTGCATGAACAGCGGATTGCAGTTCGGTGTATAACATCATTTCTTCGACTGTTCCTGCATCCTCAAAATCGGATTTGATAGGAGTGTAGGGATAGACAGGCGGCTTACCGTCAACTACTTCTGGCGGTGCGTAAGCCGCCGTAGAGCGGATGATCGGTTTGAGCTTTTGGATGCTTCCCATTGGGTTCAGCGCAAGGCTGATTTTCACAGCATCATCGACCCGCCCCATCTCTTCTGGGGTAAGGTGTCCGACAAATCTTTTGACACGGCTTTTGTCGATGGTGAAGATTTGCTCAGCCTGAACGATGGACGGCTCCAGCCCCTCCGGTTCCACCAGACAATGCGTCGGCTGCGTAGCTTTCTTTTCTGTCTTACTTGTCAAAGTCGCAACGATCAATGTCGGTGAACAGGAGTTTCCCACATCATTTTGTAGAATGACTGCTGGACGGGTTCCGCTTTGTTCGGAACCCGTGCGGTTGTCAAGTCGAACGAAGTAGATGTCTCCGCGTTGGAATTTCAAAGTAGATTCCAAATTGCGAAACCTCCGTTTGGATATGTAAGAAACCCGCTGCACCTCCTAGGCAGCGGGTTTCTGTTGAAGTATGGGAGCAATTCTTTTTATACGATACACATCACCTCCTCCGATGATTGAAATGAAGCACCAGCATCAGCGGTGCATTACAACATAATCGTAACCGCGCCGGGTCTGACAGACAGTGCAAGTGTCCATGCTGTTGTCTACACTCGGCACGATAGCAATTTTGAAAGCCTTGGCTTCTACGAAATGTCGCAGACAGGTTGCACAGAGGGTTCGGATGGACTTGATCATTTCCGGGGTCAGTTCCATCTCCTCATAAATTTCCTGTTCGCGCACCGTAGGATTCAACTCGTCCATTTGAGTAGTCCTCCGTGTTAGTAAAGGTGATTGGCGGATAAATATGTAAAAGAACAGGAGTGACCGGAGACCGAAAACAGCATCCGGCCACTCCTGATAAAATATGTTCAGGTCTCGCATATTCGCCCTCGGCTCCCTGCGAGTGGGGCATAAACATCTGGCAGCGGACTTGTACCGCTTCATTGGCATTTCAGCCACCCCGTCTGCTTTGTGACCGGGCCGCGAATTACGGAAGTATCATTATCGGAGTACCAGATGACGGAACTATTCAGTTTTCAAGGACCATGAAGTCGGACGCTTTGCCCTGCGGCAGGTGCCGCTTGGGAAATTGTCCCTTCACTAGGTAGCCGACGAAAATGGCCAAATTATAACCAAAAATCAAAACTTCTTCAAAAATATAGCAATTTTCATGATTCTCTTATGAATTGCAGGCTGTGAGACATTGAAAACTTTAGAAATTTCGCTCTCGTTGTAACCTTCATAGACGTAGAGTGTCAAAAGTTTGAGGTCATCTTCCGATAAATTTTCAAGAGCAGACAGCAACCGCTCGTTCTCAATTTCGCCGATCCATGCAAAGCCGCTTTTGGTTTCATGGTAAGTATCAGTTACTGTGGTCACTTCCCGATACCGCTTCATCAACGGAGAGTTTTCATCCTCGCTGCACTCAAACGTGTCGGTCGAAAGCTCCTGCGTCCGCTCTAGATGGGCGCGTTCAGCGTTGAACTGCTGACGGTCATAGTCATACATCTTCTGGATGGCATCTTCCGTCATTCCCGCAGCTGCGTACTCGATGCGCAGCTTTTCCCAGTGTGCTTCAAACTTCTTCAACTCGTAGCCCTTATTAAAAGACATCGTAAACCTCCAAATTTTCGATAAGTCGTGAAAAGTCGAAAATTTGGAAGGCTACGGATATTTCGCCGCTTGGGGCATCCACGAAAAATGGACAAACATAAAGCCTGCTCCTTTTTACGGGAGCAGGCTACCTGAAGGCTAAAAAAATAGCCGGACAACCAACTAACAGAGCGGTTCTAAAAGCAGAATCACTCTATCAGCTGTTGCCCGGCTATTTGGTGCGCGTTTCATACATTGCCTTGCGGCAATGGCCCGTTGCTCGGTGACGAACAGTCCATATTCAGGGTGCAATGCACCCGATTTTTAAAATTGTGTTTTGCCTATAAAGCAATCAACGCCTGCGATAGGCTAAATCAACCGTTGCTACGTTGCCGCACTTGAGGCACTTTATGCGGATAGTGCCTGAACAGCTCTCATCTTTTTGGTAGAGCTTGTGTCCGCAAACGGGGCAAAACCTCCAGCCGATGCTGAATTGTGCCTGCTGTATATTGCTCAGCGGTTTATTTTTAAAAGAACGATTATTTGATTGAATCATGTTTATTCTCCAAATCGGATGATGTCCAATGGATGGCAGTGGATGGGTTTGCCTTTTATGACCCGCATCTGCTGTAGTCTGATCCTGATAGCAGACCACGATACTCCCATCCGCGCAGCCATCTCCAGAATTTTTTCATAGTTCGGGTCAGATGCGGATTGGTACAGGATTCCATTCGGCAAACGCAGCGCTGCCCGTTCTATTTCGGCGTTGACCAGAAATGTTGGCATCAGCAACTCTGCCGCAAGGGTATTTGCCTGCCATTCCTCCCATGAGGGTTGTCCGTTTCGTTCCCGATAGGCAATGTGCCCACGGCACTTGACTGCTTTTCCATAGTCGTTCGGAAACAGGTCAGCCAGAATATGGTGTGCCGCCTCATGCGCTATCGTGAAATTCCGGCATCCGGTGCAACTGTCTGCCGCAAGGGCGGAATCGATTACAATGTCCTTCGGCATGAATATCTCTACAAGCTTTGTACCATCCCCTAAAGTTACGGTAAAACCGCATCTTTGAAAAACGGTCAGCCCGAGGATGCTGCCATCGCTGCACAGCGGCAGCATTTTCACATTCAGCCCAAGAACAGAACCTGCGAGCCGTTCAGGGTCAATGGGTTCCGGGGCATCCTTGCTGATTCCGAAGCGGGTATAGTACTGGTCGATATACTTACCCGCTATGCGCGAAAGGTCTGCGCGGGATAAGTACCTTGCCATTACGAAGCACGGCTTTCCGGCACAGAGCAGTAGGCTTCCACGAACCACTTGCCCTGTTCAAGCCAGAGATTCCGCTTCTGCCCGCAGATCATGCAGGTGAAGCACTGCCCCTTCCCGCCAAGGCGCGATGTGCCACGCCTGACAGCCAAAACACGGTCGATTCCATAGATATGGCTTTTGTCGTAATTGATGGCAAGAGGGCGGATCTTGCCATCCGGGGTAAAGCGAACGTCCACTTCAACGTATCTTTTCTCACGGCGAAGGTTGTAATCACCACACATCAGAAATCCTCCTTTTTGCAGATTTATCAGAACATCGCGTGCATTACTTGCGAATCATACTGCGTGCCACAAGCTGCTTTTCGTTCAACAGCGGAACGGACACTGTATATTTTTTCCACTCATCCATAGAGCAGGTCACTGCTTTGCACAGACGGCATTTTGTCCAGCCACCGGTTTCATCAAGATCCACATCGTAGTTCATAGTTCCACACATCGGGCATCTTACATTTTCTTTTCTCATAATATCGCCTCTCAAAAACACCGAATAAACACATTTCCTGTCCCAAATCAACACCAAAAGGCTGTTATTCGTGGATTTGATTCGATTATACACCCACTTTTTGGAGACGTCAATTACGCATTTGCCGCTATTTTAGAGATTTCTTATTGATTTCCTGTATTTTCTATACTATAATAGGGCTATCGGATCACAAAGGAGTGTTCTTGTTATGAAAAAGAAAACCACGCTCACCAAAATGCACATAGCCCCATCCACAATGCGCTATGATGCAGTCGCTGCGAGGGATAGCAATGAGGTTGGTCAGATTCTCGCAGGCACACGAAAAAGGAATGGCTATTCACTTGTAGCTTTCTCTGAACTTCTCCGTCACTATGGCGTCGATGTCAGTGATAAAGGAATCAGCAAATGGGAAAAAGGCTATACCACTCCCAGCATCTATCAACTAGTTGCAATCTGCTACGCATTGAACATCAAGGAGGGTCCTTCCTACTTTACAAAGAACTTTCAGAAACCCGCCCTTCTAAATGACATCGGGCAAAAAAAAGTCGCTGAGTACGAAATGGACTTGATTGCATCCCGGCGCTACCAGCCAGACGCAGAAGAGCCTGCGGAAATCGACTACATAATGATGCCTGTGTCAGAGCTGCCAGTATCGGCAGGTCTAGGAGCTTTTCTTGAGGGTGAAATGTTCCAGCAGATACAAGTGCCTGCCAGTAGTGTTCCGGCTGGTGCCGAGTTCGGGATATACGTTAGCGGTGATAGTATGGAACCACGTTATCATAGCGGACAAATCGTATGGGTAAAGCGCTGCGAAGAACTTGAATGCGGAGATATCGGGATATTCGTATACGATGACTGCGGATATCTGAAAAAATACGATGAACATACCCCAGACAAGTCCCAAGCAGAGCTCCTTACCGACAGCTATGGCGTGGTGCATAACCAACCGGTTTTGGTTTCTCTTAACACCAAATATTCGCCAATCCTTATATCTCCAGAGCAAAGATTTGAGATCGTTGGAAAAGTTTTGAACTAAAAAGATGGGAGGAGTTTTCGTGGATACGATCAAGCGTGTTCAGGATTTGATGCAAGTGCGTGATATGAATCTATGTGTATTGGCAAAGAAATGCGGAATATCGTACTCCACGATTCAAACCACCGCCCGTCGGGGAGGGCAGTTAAGCGTAGAGACGATTGAAAGAATTTGTCAGGGTTTAGGAATTACATTAAAAGACTTCTTCGATTCCTCTTACCTGTAAATATGACAGCAAAAAACTCCCCGGCATCCTTCTTGGAAGGAATGCCGGGGAGGCGTTCAATGTTTTATGGGCTCAGTTGTCCGGTATCAGCCGCTGACGAAGTACTTATCAGTGCAGCTCCGGCCAGTAAGCCTTGTTGGCAACGATCATATCGTCCAAGATCTTCTTGGCGACCAGCAGGCTGGGCACGGTCTTGGACAGGGTAAAGGCCATCAGTGCCTTCTCGTAGGAGTGCTCCACAGCGGCATCCACGATCAGCTTCTCCACAGCCTCCTGCTGCTCGATCAGACCCTTGTAGAAGGTGGGAATCTCGCCCACACGCACGGGTTCCGGGCCGCGGTCAGTGATGTAAGCGGGAACCTCCACCATGGCGTCGGAGGGCAGGTTCTCCACAGCGCCGTTGTTCTCCACCATGACCAGATAGCGCTTGCGCAGGTCGAAGGCAAGGCTCATGGCAACGTCCACGATGAACTCGCCGTGCACACCGCCGAAGAACTTGGTCAGGTCTACGTCCTTACCGGCACGATAATCTGCCACAGCATCAAAGATGCGCTTCTCGCGGCCTTCCATGACCTCATTGGCACGGGTGTGGTTGGGATCGCTGCTCTTTACAATTTCATCGCCTAGCAGGTAGTACTGCATATAGGTGTTGGGCAGATAGTCATGGAAAGCAGAGCAGATGTTCTTGGCGTTTGCGTAGGTGTGCAGCCAGGACGGATCGCTGTGCAGCACATCGCTCTTGGCGTTCTGGGGCATATAGCCGTGCTCTGCCACATAGCTCTTGAGCTTTTCGGTCACATCCTCGCCGTTCAGGCGCACCTTGGTGAACCAGCCGAAGTGGTTCAGACCAAAGTAGTCCACTTCCAGATCATGACGGTCGCACTCCAGAATCTCGGCCATGTTGCGCTCGATGGCAACCGGCATATCGCAGATGTTCAGGATACGAGCCTTCGGGCGCAGACGGAAGGTTGCCTTTGCCACGATGGCAGCGGGATTGGAGTAGTTGACGATCCAGTAGGTGGGCTTTGCGTACTTTTCGCAGTAATCGATCAGCTCCACCATGGGGTAGATGGTACGCAGACCGTAAGCCAGACCACCGGGGCCGCAGGTCTCCTGACCCACAACGCCGTACTTCAGCGGGATCTTCTCGTCCTGCTCACGCATAGCGTACAGGCCGACACGCATCTGTGCAAAGATGAAGTCGGCATCGGTCATGGCAACTTCCGGGTCGGTGGTCAGGGTCAGCTTCAGTTCCGGGTCGAACATTTCCACCACATGGCGGACGATGACACCCACAGCCTCCTGACGCTCTGCGTTGTTATCGTAGAGCACCAGCTCATTCAGCTTGAAGCGATCCTTCTGCACCAGCAGGCTCTTGACGATGCCGGGGGTATAAGTGCTGCCGCCGCCGGCGATGACCAGTTTGAACGTTTTCATGGGGTAAACCTCCTAATGATAGTGTTTTTGTATGATGAATAAAAGCGGATATCTTATTCTGCGCGGCCAAGGTGGCTGTCCACGATGGCACGCATTTTTCCCACTTTGGGGCCGTAAATGATCTGGATGTTATTGCCTTTTACCACAAGACCTGCGGAGCCGGTGGGCTTGAACCACTCCTTGTCCTTGACCAGAGCGGCATCCTTGACCTGCACCCGCAGACGGGTCATGCAGTTATCGGTGTTCAGGATATTCTCTGCGCCGCCCAGTCCTTCCACGATATGGGCTGCGGTCTGTGCATCGTCTGCGCTGGCAGCAGTCTTTTTGGCTGCGCCGCTGCGAATCTGCTGCTTGACGGCAGCTGCGTTTGCGGCAAGGTCGGTGACTTCTTCGCCGTCCTCACGGCCGGGGGTCTTGAGGTTCATCTTCACGATGAGGAAGCGGAAAACGAGGTACATCACCACGATCTCCACCAGACCCACCAGCACATACAGCGGCCAGCGGGTGCGGCCAATGCCTGCGGGCAGGTTCAGCACCAGAAAATCAATGATGCCGTTGGTGGCGCAGACCCGGATGCCCACAAGGTAAACGATCATCTGGAACAGACCGTCCAGAACCGAGTACACCACCCACAGCGCGGGAGCTGCAAACAGGAAGGTGAATTCCAGCGGCTCGGTCACGCCCACCAGACAGGCGGTAAGGGTGGCCGGGATGATCTGTGCCTTGGTGGCGGCCTTCTTCTCCTTTTTGGCGGTGGAGATAAAAGCCATTGCCACGCCGATCACGCCGAAAGTCTTCACCAGACCGTAGGTCAGAAAACGTGCGGAATCCCGCATCATTGCCACGCTGGGGTCACTGAGCAGGGCAAGGAACACAGGCTTTGCGCCAACGATCTGCTCACCGCCGATGATCATGCTGTCGCCCAGTGCGGAGTAGAGGAAGGGCGACCAGACCAGATGATGCAGACCCGTGGGGATCAGCACACGGTTCAAGAAGCCGTACAGGAACACGCCGAATGCGCCTGCACTTGCCATGACACCGGTCAGGGCGTTGATGCCCGCCGCAGCCACAGGCCAGACGTAGCTGGCCACCACTGCCATGACCAGAACGATGGGCAGCAGCACCACAAAGACGAACTTGCTGTTGCCGTACATGGCCATGGCACCTTCAAACTCGGTGTCGATGAACCGGTTGTGAACCAGTGCCACCACCACGCCAAGGATCATGCCCAGAAATACGCCCATGTCGGTAACGTGATAACCGAGGCAGATGGTCTGACCGGTGCCGTACAGCGCACCCGCCGTATCACCGGCAATGGTCAGACCTGCCACATCCAGCCAGCGGGAATTGGCTGCCAGCCAGACCAGATAGCTGACCAGTGCCAGAAATGCCGCATCTGCCTTGCGCTTTTTGGCAGGCTCATTGCGATGCCCACGCAGAACAGGATACCCAGATTGCCAATGACTGCACCAACGCCGCCATTGATGAATTTGCCGAGGGTCCAGACAACACCGCCCTCTGTCACCAGTGCCGTGTTGCTCATGACCGAAGAAATCGCCTGCAGCATACCCGCAATGGGCAGGAACAGAACGGGGCCCATCAAAGCTTTGGAAAAGCTCTGCATCGCATCCATAACTTTTTGTTTCATTGGTGTTCTCCTAACGTTCCATGAATCTCTCTTTTCAAATTGTCTCTTCGTTTCGGGGGTGCACCTTACCGTTTCGATGGCTTGATTATATCACTCTGCACAAAAAAATCTACCGATTCGAACTGTTTTTGAACTTGTTTGCGAAGACTGAAACATGTTTCACTGTTGCGTTGGATACATCGAAATGTGCGTTGACAAAATCATCGATTCAGCGTATACTTCAGAAAAACAAGTCGTTGTACGATTCGAGAATTGGAGCAAAACATGAAACACGACCTTTACAAGCTGGCGGATCAGTATCATCTGAATGCCAACGAGCAGCAGCTTCTTCAGGCGGTGCTGGAAACCGCCAAAAGCGGCGGTCAGTGCAGTGTGCGCGAGTTTGCTGCGCAGAACTACGCCTCCCCTGCCGCCGTGATACGGCTGAGCAAAAAGATGGGCTATACCGGCTACACCGATATGATCTACCGCATCGGTTTTCTGATCCAGAACGAGATCGACAACAAAAACCACGCCTCCGACATTACCGCCTTTATCGGGGATATCCCCGAAGAAAAAATGCACAGCTTTGTGGAGCTGCTCCACGAAAACCGGCAAAAGCCCATTCTTGTGACCGGCACCGGGTTCTGTGCCCCTTTGCAGGAATTTATGGTGCGGAAGCTGCTGGTTCTGGGCTACTGCGCCATCGGCTCCAACAGTTATGAGGTCTACGAAAGCGGCGCACTGAATGCCGGGCTGGTCATCGCCATCAGCAAAAGCGGAAAGACCGATACCATCCTGAAGCCGGTGCAGGACTCCTTTGCACAGCATCGGAGCATCATTGCCTTTGTGGGTGCCGACAATTCTCCCATCGCCCGCTGTGCAGACCCTGCCTTTGTGCTGCTGGACGACAAGATGCTGGACGACCGGAACCTTACCGCCAACTATTTCTATGCGCGCGTGCTTATCACCTTTGAATACCTCATGGATCTTGTTCTGGAGAAGGACGAGCATCCGAACGGAAAAGAAGGGCAGTGAGCGGTTTTCACGCCTGAGAATACGGTCTCTCCTTTCCAATGCCATCAGAAAAGCCGCCCCGGCTAAACCCGGAGCGGCTTTTCTGGTACAGATATAATTAGAAGAGAAGGAAAATGTTGTGATCAGATGCCTGCGGCAGCGTTCTGACCGGCAAGGCGACCGAAGGTGGCACTGCGGCCTGCGGCGGCACCTGCCATCAGGCAGGGATAGCTGCCGGAGAAGTAGTTGCCGCTCATGTCGCCGATGACGTACAGACCGGGAATGGCCTTGAAGTCGTGATCGATGGCGTGCATATTATCGTCGATCTGAATGCCGTCCATGGTGCAGATCAGGTAGCCGCCCGCCTGACGGACGCCGTAGAAGGGTGCCTCGCTCAGGGTGGAGAGGCGGTAGCTCTCCTTGCCGTAGTCCTCATCCTCGCCCTTGGCGGCCAGCTCATTGTAATGGTCCACCGTAGCGGTAAAGGTCTCCTTCGGCAGACCCAGCTTGTCGGCCAGCTCCTCGATGGTGTCGGCCTCCACGATGTAGCCCTGATCCTGCAGGTCGGCGTTCATTGCCTGCACATAGTCCATGGGGAACACCGGGTTTGTACCGTTGACATGGGGGTACAGACGGCTGCAGCCATGGGTGGCGAAGTGCTCGCAGTCCTCGGCACACTTGCTGTCCCACACGGTGCAGTAGGTGTGGTAGGGCTGGCTGGCGGCAGCGTGCAGCACCAAATCGTAGGGCATATACTCGTTCATAAAGCGTTCACCCTTCAGGTTCACCTTCAAGAACGGCTGGCTGCCCATCCAGAAGAGGGCACCGTCGCTGGCCTTGCCGTACTCGCCGGTCTGGTCCGGCTTGATGGCACCACGGTCGAAGATCATGGAGGTGTGGGTGGTGTCCATGATGGCACCAGCCCACAGGCACGCCTTGATGCCGTCGCCCTTTGCGCCGGGCTTGGAGTAGTTGACGCAGGTCTGCTCCACGCTCTGGGGCTGCAGGGCGTTCATCATGGTCTCGTTTCCGCTGTAGCCGCCGCAGGCGAGGATCACGCCCTTGGAAGCGTTGTAGCGCACATATTCATCGTTGGCATTCTTGGCGATGAGGCCGGTGACGCGGTCTCCGTCCTTTTCCAGCTTGACCATGGTGATCTCGTACTGCACTTCAAGGCCGTCTGCCTCGGCGTGCTTCAGCACGGCATCCATGGTCAGCTGCTCGCTGTATTCTTCGCCATACTGGGTGCTGTGGCCGACATCCAGAACCTCGTAATTGTCACCCTCGTGCTTTTCGTCAATCTCGTGGCGGAAGTCGATACCGCTTTCGGCCAGAACATCCGTGAACCAGTCCATGGTCTCGCCGCTCTTATCGGCCCAGACCTGTGCCAGACTGCGGCGGGTGTATCCCTGACTCCAGTTGCACAGGTAGCGCACGGCGTCCTTCTTGCTCACGTCGTCGCCATCCTCCTGCTGCTGCTTGGAGCCGCAGGCTGCCAGCGTATCCCGGATGCCGCTGGCCATATCGTGACCAAACTTCTCGATGAGGATGGTCTTGGCACCAGCCTCGGCGGCAGCGGCGGCGGCAAAGCTACCGGAAGAACCGGCACCCACCACCAGAACCTCGCAGTCCACGGTCTGCTTGATATCGCTCTCGGCGATCTCCGGTGCCTCACCCAGCCAGTCGGCGGTAGAGGAGGTCTCCTCGGTGGACTGCTGTGCAGGGTTGATGGCACCGCCGCTGGCCTGCTGGATGCAGTCTGCCACAGCGTTCTGCACGGCCTTGCTGGTGACGGTGGCACCGGTCACGCCATCGATCTGGCTGGTCTGAGCGTTCAGGATCTGCTCGATCAGCTTGTCCTTGGCAGCGCCGCCGATGCTCTCGGTCTCGCCGGAGAGGTCCAGCTCCACCTTGGTGATGGTGTTGGCATCAAAGGTGACAGTGGCGGTGATCTCGCTCATGCCCTTGGCCGTGGCGGTGTAGGTGCCGGGAGTGTAGATCCCAGTTGCGCTGGAAGCGCCAGAGGAGCCACTGGCTGCATTGCAGGCAGCCAGACCGGCAGCGGTCACGCCGCTCATGGCAGCAGCTGCTGCGATCTTCAGAAATCCTTTACGGGAGATCTTTTCCATAATAATTCCTTCCTTTTCTTGCTATATCCTTCGTATCGACAAAAATCCATTGCCGTTCTTGTTAAAAGTATCACATTTACAAACAAAGAAAAAGAAGATATAATATCCTTATAAGTATCAAGTAAAACTTGCGTTTTGCAAAAAGGAGCACATCATGACCATCCAGCAACTGCGCTATTTTCTGGCGCTGTGCGAAGATTTGAATTACACCCACACCGCCGGGCGGATGTATCTGTCCCGGCAGGCCTTGCGGCTGAGCATTGCTGCACTGGAAGAAGAGCTTTGCGGCAAGCTGTTTGTCAACAACCGCAATCATCTGGCTCTTACTGAAAAGGGTGAGCGGTTCCGGGCACAGGCTGCGCCGGTGGTGCAGCAATTCAATGCCCTGTGCCAGCAAGCTTATCAGGACATCCAGTCTGCACCGCTGCGGCTGGGCATCAGCGTGGCACTGGTTCCGGACTATCTGCCCAATCTGGGGGAGGTGCTGGAAGCATTCCGGCAGCAGTACCCCGGCATCCCCTTGGAGCTTACTTCCCTGTCCAACGATGAAGTGCCGGTGCAACTGCAACGGGGCGCACTGGATGCCGGGCTGGTGATGGACCTGGGTGGCTGTGCTGCGTGGCTTGCACGCACCGCCCTTTCACAGCATACCGCCGCCGTCATGGTCTACCGCAGCAGCCCTTTCTGGGAGCGAACGCATATTACACCGGCAGAGCTGGACGGGCAGACCCTGCTGGTGCCCGGCCTTGCCCCGGATGCACTGGCACCGCTGTGGCAGGCACTGCGGGAGAGCAGTGCACACCCACAGCTGGAGCTGGTCGAGCAATTTTATCAGGTACTCTACCGCACGCAGGAGCAGAATTGTGTATCTCTGAACCGTTTTGAGGAAGCCTCCCACAACCAGATGTCCAATGTCCGGGATGTGGTATTAGACGGTCTGCCGCCTATTTGTGCCGGATTCCTCCGTCCCCAAAAACAACACAACGCCTGTGCGGAGCTATTGTGCCGCTTTTTGCAGGAGAGGTTGAAGTTTTAAAAAAGAGTGACAGCATTTCACTTTGAACACTGCCACTCTTTTTTGTATTATGAATAACATCAAAACGACCACGTTTTTCTTATCATCCTTCATCAGCGCGAGCGATGGTTGATTATTTTATCAGCTTAATCCAGAGAGTGACCGCATTACAAGGTCGATGTCCTGATTTTCCAGTTCCTGAATGATATGCAGGTAGGTTTTCTGCGTGGTTGTCATACTGGAATGCCCCAGCCTCCTTGCTACGCTTGCAATAGATACACCTGCAAACAGAAGCACCGAAGCGTGGGTATGCCGCAGACCATGTACCGAGATAACCGGGATCTTGGCCCGGTTGCAGTGCCGTTCCAGAACATCGTTGACGGTGGAATTGTAGGCGTGTTCCTTGAACACGAAAATCGGCTTATCTTCAGGAACGTCCTTTACCAGTGCTGCGAACTGGATCACCGTCTGCCAGTCGATCTGAATTTTGCGGACAGACGATTTATTTTTTGTCGGCAGAAATCCGCCGTTCCCCTTATAATCCCATGTTTTATTGATGGAAAGCATCTGATGGGCAAAATCAAAATCCGCAGGAGTGATCGCCAATGCTTCGGAAAAGCGGATGCCGGTTTTGGCAATCAGCAAAATCATCCAGTCCCAGTTGAGTTTTCCCTGTAGATCCAAGTCGCTCAACAAAAGATGCAGCTCAAACTGGTTCAGGTATTTCACCTTTTTAGGCACCGGGGGCTTGCCTTTGATGATTGCTTTTCGGGTTGGGTCTTTCACGATCAGTCCATCATCCACAGCATCCATGATGGCGCCTTTCAGTTGATGGTGGAAGTCCATCGTGGTCTGACGCTCGTGGCCTACGGCATAATCGTTCAAAAGCTGCTGATAGGTCACTCTGGAAACCTCACAGAGTTTCAAAGTAGGAGCGAGTTTTTTTACCCAAGAAAGGGTCATTTTGTACTTATCCAATGTAACCGGGCGAACTGCACCCTCTTTGTATACAGCAACCCACTGCTCATAATAATCGCAGAACAGGTTGTTTTCATTCATTTCGTTTAACACGGTTTACCTCCAAAATCGGTTTTATATGCTCACGCTGATGAAGGGTGATAAGGGTGTCGAGATTGAGGAAATACTTGCCCAACTGTTCTT
>OBVG01000481.1_pt1 | contig 34032 bp, 32 predicted proteins | sample 1501271 | NCBI WGS metagenome assembly OBVG01 (sample SAMEA2579934, study PRJEB22360) | human gut metagenome | biome: human gut; feature: human-associated habitat; material: faeces | place: Denmark | collected 2008/2010 | reverse complement strand
CAACTAAAAACCGGACTGTCTCCGCTTTCGCTTCGTCAGTCCGGTTAAGGCACACCCTACACAGGGCGCTTTTTATTCATGTCTACTAATCTTGGGGCGGTTCATTGCGGAGGGGGCTGCACATTAAAGAACCTTGGCACCATTGGCCGTCAGCTTGAAGGTTGCTCCCAGCATATCGGCAGCCCCGCGGCACATCAGCATCCGCTGCAGGAAAATCTCAAAATATTCGTACATGCTGCAAATGTCGGTGTCGATCTGCAGATTCAGCGAGATGACCTTTTTCTCGATGTTGATTTTCAGAGTCTGGTCTGTCACCGCGTAATTGACCCGGTCATGGATATCAAAGGTTGCCTTTGGCTTTTCCCGCACGCGGCTGCGGCGCACATCGGTCTTGTCACCGATGATGAGGGCTGCCGAGATGGGGTCCACAGCTCCGCCGGTAGATTCATCGTGGTTGGAAATGGCAGACACAATGGTGATGCGGTCCGGAATGATCAGGTCATACTGTTTGAGAATCTCGTTGGCCAGCAGCCCACCGTATTCGGCGTGGCGGTTCCGATTGATGGCATTTCCGATATCGTGCATATAGCCTGCGATCCGGGCAAGCTCGATGTCATGTTCCGAATAACCGAATTTTTTCAGGATATGCGCAGCGGTTTCTGCTACCCGGACACAATGATCCTGCGAGTGGTCGGTGTAGCCCAGTAAGCCCAAATTCTGATTGCCCTTTTTTAGCAGTTCGTTGACTTCTTTGTTGTGTCTGATGTCCTTATACGTCATGGTATTGCCCTCGATTCACTTGTTGAAGGAAAGTATCTACTATTATAAGATGATCCCAGAGAAGTTACAATCAAATTGCGGTAAAATCCATGCGATTTTTCCGGTGATGCAGCGCTCGCCTTCGCCAGAGTTTTTCTTTTTGTTCAAACGCACGCTCCTTTGATCGTCCCACCGTGGCAAAGTCGGGCGAGAAAATCAAAGCTCCGATTTTTATCAGGCGTAAGGGCGCGGATGAGCTTTTCAGAACGGGCAACGTAGGATTCGCTGACGTTGTTCTGCTCTGCAATCTGCTTACGAACGCCTGCTTCTGCGGCAGCGGGAGGAATTGTGTCAATTTGACACGATCTGCGCCTGTTCTTCCTCCCGGAAATAGGACGCAACATTCTGCTTTGCGGTTTTCAGCTTGAGCAGTTCGTCCTTGGCTTCCTTGTACTGTTCATAGAACTTTGCCTTTTCGGATGCCAGCTGCGCATACTCGGCTTCCAGCTTTTTCGGGCTGGGCGGCTTGGTGAGGTTGTTTGCCTTGAAATAGGCTGCTGCCACCCGGTACGCTATCAAGTTTATATGAAATCTTCTGTAAAATGCGAAATGCGCCTGCCTGCAAAATGCAGACAGACGCATAGGAAATAATAGCAGTATTTAATTGATTTAACAGTTCATCTACATAGGCGGAATAACCCGTCGGTGGATAATGGCTTTTTTGATAGTAACCCATTAGACAGGCATAAGAAAAAGGACATGGCGATACCTCCTTGATACCGCCATATCCTCGTAAAAGAGCGACTTTAACACACCCTCCGTAATCTCATTTTGAAAAAGGAAAACGGCGGCTTTGATTTATAAATTTCAAAGCCGCCGTAAGGTAAACCAGTAGCGGCTTTCCCTTAAATGAAATGCCTATTTTTTCAGTTGGTAGAAATCATAAAATGCAGCGTGTTTTGCAATGAGAGTTTCAAATGTGCCATGCTCAATGATTTTTCCGTCTGCCATAAAAATAATCTCGTCATAGAGTTCAAGAATGTCTTTACTCATATTGTGCGTAATAGTAAGTAAGGTTAAATCGGATATTTCCAACAACCTACTTTCAATGTCATACGCAGTCTGCATATCAATAGCAGATGTACCCTCGTCTAAAATTAACAGCGGCTTTTTACGAATTAAAGCTCTTGCTACCGCAATTCGTTGTTTTTGCCCGCCGGAAAGGTTATTACCGTTTTCCCTAACATGATATTCAAGTCCGTTTGGTACTTGCTCAATGAAATGCAATAAGCCACTATCAGACAGTGCAGATTGTAGTTCTTCTTTGCTGTAATCTTCGTGTAAACAAATATTGTCTAAAATGCTTTCGTCAAACATATAGACGTTCTGATGAATGACCGACGACAAGGCGGTTATTTTATCAATATCTACACTGAAAAGATTATCTTCATCATATAGGACATTGCCTTTGTAATCAGAATAATATCCGGCTATCAATTTGATAAGCGTAGATTTTCCGCAGCCACTTTTACCGACAAAGGCATATTTTTTTCCTTTTTTAATGGATAATGAAATACCGTTTATGACTTCATTTTCTTTATCATAGGAAAAATGCAAATCCTCCACACAAATCATTTCATTGAAAGTAGGGCATTTTTTTGTACCTGTGTCTTGCTTCCTGTAATCTGAAAATTCATTTAGCTTCTGTGCAATCGGCTTTATACTCTTGATTTTAGGAATATTACTAAAAATGATTAAAAGCGGATTTGCAAGATTACTGCTAACCTGCACCATGCCCAATAAGGCTCCTGCACTGATACGTCCGATAATAATGAAATATGCCGAAAGAAAAACAACAACAACTTGAACAAGAAGCGCAAGAACCATAGAAACCGCTTCATTTGCAGCAATCGCTTTGTCAACTGAATATTTTGCTTTTATCGTGTCCTCATTGCTTGTTTCAAATCGTGAAAGGACATATTTTTTCATTCGGTACGACTTGATAATTTCAAAGCCGGATAACAGGTCTTTTACATGATTTGTAAAAGAGGATAGCATATCAGAATATTTGTCCTGCCGTTTAGAGAGCAGTCCTCCGAACAGACTGGGTACGATAAGCATAATGGCGATTGCAATAATTACGCATACCGTAACGATAATGTCAAAGTAAATCATTACAGCAAGGGACGCTATGAAAATAATCGTGTATTGAATGACTTGCAGGAGAGGAAGTAAAAAATTGTCCTCAATCATTTTTACATCATTCGTAATTGCAGATAAGTAATCTGCGGTATGGTTTTTTGAGTAATCCTCAATCGTGTGTTTCGCAATTCCCATAAAGGTTTTGGAACGGACAGCTTTCATAATCTTGCAGACAAATTTTTTGCTGAACAAAGATTGTAGGTACATAAATACTCCCATAAGCGCAAAGTAGGCTAAAGAAAAGAGTAGTATTCTGATGAAGCTGTCCATATCGCCCATATCTACAATGTCCATAACCTGTTGCAACAAGATAGCGATAAACACATAGGATAGAGAACTGATAGCAGTAAATAATACGGTAAGGAAAAGCAAAAATTTGTATTGTTTTAAGTATCGTATCATATAATGGTGTCCTCCTATTTTCTGTTGAATATCAAATCACAAATAAGCCCTGTCGCACCCAAAGCAAACAGACAAGTAGCTGTTGATTTATAGCCTTTTTCAGATAAGTGTGCAGCTCCTATCATCAGTCCGATTTCTGCCGCAGCAGATATAGACTTAGATACAATGCGGAATGACCGCTTTTCCCATGCTTCATTTGCGGCAGCTTCAATTTTGTTTGCAGCATTTTCGATTTTTTGGTCTAAGTTTGACATAGTATTCTCCTTTCATACATTAAGACGGTATGTATCTGCCGAAAAAAAAAATATATACCTTACGAATGAATGTAATGTTTGAAAATAAAACTGCCTTTTTCAAGGCAATTTTATTTACTCGCCTACATTTAAGTGTTCAAAGTAATTTTGTGCCATACCGAAAATTTCATCATCAATAATCGGTAAGTTCATACTATCCAACAGGTACTTAATGAAAGCAAACTTTGAAAGTAATTCTTTCGGAGTTGTGGGATAGACCGACGGAATTAACCAAAAATTTGTAAGCAATGGCAAAAGTTCTGAAAGTTCTTTTGCATAGTCGGTTTTGATAGAGCCGTCTGCTATTCCCTCTTGAATAAGTTGCAGCCAAAGCGGTGCAATCAATTTTCTGTTTGTGTCAGCCAGTTCTGCTAACAAACGGGGATTTTTCAAAAGAGGAATACTTTGTTTTCCAAGTTCTGTTCTATCAATATCTATATGGTTTAACTTAATGACCTCACGCATTTTTTGCAGACCGTTTAAGTTCTTTTGCTTTTGTACGGTAACAAACGGGTTATTGTCAAAAAAGAGTTTTTCCCCCAATGCGTCAATAATTTCCTCTTTTGATTTGAAGTGATGATAAATCGCACCTTTAGTCAAGCCTCCAAGCTCATTTACAATGTCTTGAATAGTTGTATTATCGTAGCCCTTTTCTATGAATAGCCGCTGTGATACTTCCAATATCTTTTCAACGGTTACTTCGGGATATTTATTTCTCGCCATTGAGAAACCACCTCCAGCCTTTTTTCATTCGTTTGGTATGTATTTAGTATAATCAAAATGCTCAGTTTTGTCAATATAAAAAACTAAAATGCTGGAATGTGGTTGTTTACGGATGATTAGGATAGAAAATGTTTTTCGATTATGCTATTATAAAATCAAATGCGTCTATTGCATATGCGGGAGGATGACAAAATGGAGTATCAGATAAATGAAAAGCGCGCTTTGAAAAAATTAGGTATAGATGACTTCAGACATCTTACGAAAGCAAATGTTGTTCAGTTGGCATCTATGGTGGATAAAATGGAGCCGGAAGTTGCCAAAAAGCATTAGAACAATTCCCGGAATTCTCTGATACAGTTAAAACGATTCTTCTTGATTACAAAGAGTTACTGAATAAGGCAGTAGACTCAAATAATGAGAGTTTAAGAGCTTCATATAAAACTTACAATTCAATAATATTATCGCTTCAAACGGAATTAGAAAAAGACAACATATCTTTCGATGAGCGAAAATATATCATTGAACAAATGAAAGATATTGCCGATGCAGTAGATAAAAAAGACTCCGAAAATAAAAAATGGCTAGCTAAGATGGCCATGATAGCAGGAGCTACTGTAGTTGGAGTCGCGGCGGTATTAGGGAGTGTTCTAGGAGCAAATACAAATTTTCAACAGATTGACACAGAAAATGGAGATATAACTGACGAAAATACTTAAATCTGATTAGTCAGAAAAACTGTAGACTTTTAGAGGAAATTATCTGTAAAGCATAAGTCAAAACTGATGATGTATTGATGGCTCTTGATATCACCATACTGGGTATTCTTATCATACTTGCAGTTCGCCAGCAGACAGGCCGTTGCAAACGAGAAATCGCCGCACTCAAGGGTGTCGAGCAGGTATGATTCCCGCAGCTTCGGCTTTCCCTGTTCACCCTGAAGTTGCTTTCCGGTGAATGCATCGTGCTGATAAACGAGGTACGCTTCGACGGCGGTGTAGTCCGAGTTTTTATTACAATTCGATTATTCAAATCGTTGGCAACAACATCGAATTGTATGTCGCAAATATGCGGTTTATGGTTGAACAATGCAGCTGCCCTTGCGACTGAGGCGATACGCTTGAGCGTTGCCATACAGTTCACCCAGAACTTTCTCGGCGTGCAGCCGAAATGCGGTCAGGTCTGCAAGTTCGTCAAGGATTTTCGCACGGATCTGCTCGGTGTCCGCACCGCCGGAATTGAAGTGCCTTGCAAGCTGGTTAAGGTTTCCGCCCGCCTTGCTGCACTGGGCAAGCAAAGTGGAAACAGCGGTCAGGGTTTCTTCGCCGCCGCCTGCAACGAGGACTGTTTTCTTAATCTTGACGTTGTGGATGGCGCGGCGGATAAAAGTGGAAAGGGAGAGATTCAGGAGTTTGCAAGTGAGTTCCAGTGACGCTTTTTCCTCCGCTGTCACATGGAACTTGATGACGTGCGTTTTGTTGTTCGGTGTGTCGTGGTACTGGGAATTGCTAGGGGTCGATTGAACATTCGTTTTAGTCATTGTACCTCCTGTCTGTTCGATAACTTCAATGTTTCCGAATTGTTAAGACACAAAAAATAAGTAGAGGTGGTCCTGCTCATGTATGTGGGTCGCCGTTTGACCCGAACGAAGTTCCTGCCCCTGTTTGTTCAGCGGCGTTGACGAAAAGTCGGTATTACGTCTGGTCGGCTCATGAAATTTTCAAGGTACGCTCCCCATAAAAGAAAAATACCGCCCATGCAGCATAGCGATGGATTTTGTCGGGTGAATCGGCGGCAAAATGAATCGGGTGTGTTGCGGGGCGGTTGATCTTTTAGGGAGATAATCCACGGTGAGGCAGTGTTCAAAATGAACACGACCACATCTTGTGGAGGGCTTTTTACCAATCCACAAGAGCGGTGGGATTTACAGGAAAAATACCACTGTATGTGAAATTCGTCAAGAGGGATTTGGAAAATTTATGGTAATAAAGTGGAGAGAGTGGGACTATTGGACTGAGATTGAGGTGTCATGAACCGGAAAAATACGTATAGTATTCGGACGGAGGATGAGGTGAGGAAGTATATTGAAACGATGCTCTGAGCACAAAAGAGCTGATATGCCTATGAAAGAAAGGTGATTAGCTCTTTTGTTGTGTAATGGGGGAATGGCTATTTACGATAGACAAAAGTGTGCTATAATAATAAAAACGTCAGCAAAAGTTGAAATCTTGCTCAAAATCCGATTTGTCGTACCCGAGTTTTGATATTCTATCTAAAGGAGAGAATTCCATGGCAGGGAAAAGCAGGAAAATTTCTTTTTATCGGTTGTCAATTGATAAAAAAGAACCTATTGCGGGAAGTAGAATGCACCGTATTATAGCACTGTCAAATGAAGAAGTGGAAAATCACTTTAAGATGATTTATGACAATAGAATGCATAGCCTTTCAAATGGACGCAAGGCTATGCAGGTTGTAGCCTCTAGCGGAAGTGATGTTGTTGAAGTGTTGGAATATACAAATCACACCGCATTTATAAAGATTGGACAGCAAAATCCGTCCAATACGGTTGCACTACGAGATAGGGTTACATTGGAAACGGAAGCAGTCCCGATGAATCCAAATCAGCTTTTGGAATTGTTCACATACTGCTATGTGGATTTTTTAACAGGGATAGTGAGTTATATCAGTATCAGCGGTGCACCTAGAGTTTCGACCTTTCGAAATATGTTTGATAATGCATTTCTGCATGAAGAAGGTCTTGCAACAAAATTGGCTGCAATTATGACAAAAGATGTGCTGGAAACCCTTATGAGAAAGAGTAAAATAGGGAAAATAACTGTAACAGTTGCAGTTCCTGAAGATGAGATTCTCAGTGACATTGGTTTGAGTATCGATGACTATGATGCAATTGAAAATCTTCGTACTCGTACTGCAACTTATAAACTGGTAGGACGGAGAAATAAAAGCTTATTCAGAGATAATAATATGCTTGTAAAGACTATTGAAGCAATTCGTTCTAAATATGGAGATAACATAGAAGCTCTTAGTGCAAGCGCAAAGGATGAAAATGAAAAGCCAGAAGAGTATGATTTGTTACAATATAGTTTCACAAAAACCGTAACATTTGAGCGGGATGATATTGAAACGCTTGCTCCAGGTGACTTTAAGAATATTCTTGTGACAACGTACAACGCTAATAAGACAGATCTTTTAAGATATAGCCGCATCTGACTTTATGATAAAGGAGGGGGATAAGATGACAACTAAAATGAAAAACAAATTGAGTTTAGCGATTGGATTTGGTGGTGCAGTTGGAGCAACTTATGCCCTTTTTCGTTGTCCTTATTTTGATGTTTCTAAGTTTCTAAAGTGTAACGAAGACTTTCATTATAATGCGATATCAATGTCGGCAACTATTGGCGGGTTTCTTTTTACCGGAATTAGTATTTTAATATCGACTATCGACAAGGAGCGCATTAAGCGTCTTTGGAATTATAATTATTTGGATAATATGTATTATGCGGCATTTATAGGGATAACACAAAATGTGATTTCAATCATTGCGGCATTGGCTATGATTTTGCTTGACATAGGAAAACAAGCACAAATTGTACTTGTAAAGGTTGAAATAGGAACAATTATAATTGGTATTGTCTTTTTTATATGGAGTGTAAAACAGATGATTTTTGTGATTTCACGACTGAAAGAGAACAGAAAATAGACGAATAGAAGATTTGGATACAAAACAGCCGCCCATCGACCTTACGGTCTCGCTGGGCGGCTTATTTTTTGCGTTTCCACAACAGATATTCTTCGTAGCGGTGCATCTCGTTTTGTTCTTCTTCGGTCAGGCGCTGGCGCTGTTTGCGAGCTTCGTCTGAGGGGTCGATGTCGGTCAGCCCCAGCAGGTAGTCGGCGGAGGTGCCGTAGAGCTTGCAGATGGCAAGCAACACATTGCTGAAGGGGTAGCTCTTTCCCTGTTCCCACGCACGGATAGACCAAACGGAGATACCAAGTTTGTCCGCAAGGGTCTGCTGTGTGTCATCATTCAGTTTGCGGAGTTCTGCCAATCGTTCCCCAAGCATAGCTTGACCACCTTTCCTTACTACTAGTATATGAATCACTCCTACTTTTGACGAAAAGTGGCTGTACAATACTAGACAAGACAAAAAGTGGCTGTATAACACTAGATATCACTGGGTATTATCTGGCGCAAAATGGCGGCAGATCCAGCAGCTCCGCTGCTGCGTTTTTCCACGCCAAGCTGTTGAAACGGAGGAATGTCTATCTGAAACTGACACGACACAACGGACGAGCCGGAACCCACGGCACCTATAACCCCAAGCACAATGACCGTAGTTTTAACCTTTCCAACAGCGAGCACATTGACCCGGAACGTGCTAAAGGTAACATCTACTGGGACTGCTATCATGGCATCCGTTCTGCATCCGACAAGGATAAACAGACTGCCGCATTCAGCGATGTGGAGAAGAGGTTCTATGAAATCCATTACGCTCACTTTGTGGAGAACCAGAACGCCCGCAATGCGAAGATTCGCCACACCGAGCGCAATCGAACCATAGAGGACTTGCTTGCAGGTAAGAAAACCTGCCCGGAAGAAACCATCTACCAGTTCGGAACGTTGGACGAACACGCATCGGTGGAAAATCTGGTTTTAGTGGTGACAGAGTTTATGTCCGAATTTCATGAGCGCTTCGGCACTCATGTTCATCTGCTGGACTGGGCACTGCATCTGGACGAAAGAACTCCCCACATCCATGAGCGTCATGTGATCGACTGCGAGAACAAGTACGGCGAGGTGGCACCCCAGCAGGAAAAGGCGTTGGAAGCGTTGGGCTTCGAGCTGCCCGACCCGGACAAGCTCCTCAGCCGCCGCAACAACCGCAAGATCACCTTTGATGCCGCCTGCCGGAAGATGCTGTTCGAGATTGCAAAACGGCATGGTCTGGAATTGGAGGAAGAAGTGGAGTATGGCAACCGCAAGTATCTGGAAAAGCAGGATTTCATCCTTGCCAAGCAGAAGGAGCAACTTGCCGCCCAGCAAAGCAAGCTGGACGAATTGACCTTGAAAGTTTCGGATATGGAGACCCTGTTGGAAGATGTTTCGGCAGCAGCCTACGACAAGGCGGTGGAGGTCGTGACGGACGTAGTATGCACCGAGACTCGCAAGGAAGATATGCGGATGATCGAGGACACGAAGAAGTGGGTGCTGTCCCCGGAGCGCAAGGCTCCCAAAGCCACGAGGGAATATGCCGCCCACCGTTTGGACACCGTGCTGGACAAGTTCCTCAAGACCATGCAGACCACTGCCAATCGCTTGCAGGAAAAGCTCTTGAGACCGGATGTTCGGCAGAAGGGCAAGGAGCAGGTCAAGGAGAAAGCACGGGATTCCGTTCTGCAACTGCTGAACCGCTTGCAGGCAGAGCAGACACAGCGGAAGCCACCTGTCCCGCCTACCGCCGAAAAGTCAGAAACACGAGGTGATGTTTATTGAGCAAAGAAGTCAACGAAGAACGCACTCCCCGAACCGTTGAAGATGTGAAAGAGATGCTGACCAAGCACTCCAACGGAGAGATACAGCGAACGATCCAGAACTGCATCACGATTTTGCAGAATGACCATGTGCTTGCCGATGCCATTCGGTTAAACCTGTTGAGCGAGCGCATCGACATTGTAAAGCCTGTGGGTTGGCCCCGTTCCGGCAAAACGCTGAACGACACGGACATGAAGTATATCCTGCGGAGAATGGAGAAATACGGCATTTCCAGCGAGAAGAAAATCGAATCTGCCATCCGCATTGTTGCCAATGAGAACCGCTATCACCCCATCCGGGACTACCTGAATGGTCTGCAATGGGACGGCACGGAACGGATAGCCCACGTCCTGCACCATTTTCTCGGTGCTGCGGAGGACGAGTACACTTGCGAAGCCATGAAGATTTTCTTGCTGGGAGCCATTAAGCGCGTGTTCCAGCCGGGATGCAAATTTGAAACCATGCTCTGTCTGGTGGGCGGGCAAGGGTGCGGGTCGCCAGTGGCGACCTCAAAATGCTGCAGGCATTTTGAAGCACCGACCGAGCCGACAGGCGAGACCCGGGAAAGTCCACCTTCTTCCGGCTGCTGGCAGTCAAGGACGAGTGGTTCTCGGATGACCTGCGGCGGCTGGACGACGATAACGTGTACCGCAAGCTGCAAGGTCACTGGATCATCGAAATGTCAGAGATGATCGCCACTGCCAATGCCAAGAGCATCGAGGAGATCAAGAGCTTTCTCAGCAAGCAGAAGGAGACCTATAAAGTTCCCTACGAGACCCATCCTGCCGACCGTCTGCGCCAGTGCGTCTTTGCTGGCACGACCAATCGGCAGGATTTTTTACCCCGTGACCGCACGGGCAACCGCCGCTTCATCCCTGTCCCGGTGGATGCGGAGCTGGCTGAGGTGCACATTCTGGATAACGAGGAAGATTCCCGCGCCTATATCGATCAGCTCTGGGCAGAAGCCATGACCATCTACAACAGCGGCGACTACAAGTTGGCATTCAGCCCTGCCATGCAGGAAACGCTGCAAGCCCATCAGCAGGACTTCATGCAGGAGGATGCACAGGCGGGCATGATCTATGATGATATCCTCATTCTTATGGGAACCGGCTTGCGTGTGAGTGAGTTGTATGGCCTGACACGAGCAGATATCGACTTTGAACGGCACTGTATCCATGTCCGGCGGCAGCTTTGCCGGACGGCTGAAAAGCCCTACTTTGTCACACCGTCGAAAACAAAAAGCGGTATCCGCAATGTTCCCATGACAGATACCGTTTGTGCGGCGTTGCGGCGTGTAGTAAAAGCCAGAGCGTCCACGAAAGTGGAAGCGCTGGTGGATGGTTGCAGCGGATTCCTCTTTCTGGACAAGTCCGGAATACCGAAGGTGGCAATGCACTTGGAAAACTATATGCGTGGCGTGCAGGGAAAGTTTGAGAAGGCGTACAGCAAACCTGTTCCGCGCATTACACCTCATGTGCTGCGACACACCTTCTGCACCAATGTTCAGCAGGCCGGGCTGGATGTAAAAAAGCCTGCAATACCTGATGGGACACTCCAATGCCAGTGTGACGTTGGATGTCTACACGCACAGCAGCTTTGAATCGGTTGAAAGAGCCTTTGAACAGATCGCCGGCAATCTGTGATTTTCGATGTATGAAGCGGAATTGCTTACGCCGAAACTTACGCCAATCACCCGGTAAGTGGCGTAGATTTGCGTAGAAAAACGTGGATCGTGCAAAAACGGAGAATCTGGAAAAATCGGCTTGTGGCCTTGATAATTCTACAAAAGTCTACGTTTCCCGATATTCGTGATTCGGCTCCAAAAAGTGTGGTTTGGAAGGGCGGCATGTACTAAGCCGCAGCCTTTCCCAAAACGCGCAGACTGTTTCAGTATCTGAGGCAGAGCTTCTTCGGAGGCTCTGCCTCTTTTGTGTACCGTCCCTCTTTTCTGCCCATACTACCGGGCAGGGAAGGGGGGCTTTTTATGTCGGGCCGAAGAGTGCTTGCGCTGTACGGGGCGCTGCTGCTGGGGTTTGCGGCGGTGATCTGCCGGTTATACTGGCTCTGCTCGAACACGGACTACGCCGTGCGGGCGGCGGCGCAGAGCGAAGCGGTCCTCCGCCTGCCTGCGGCGCGGGGGAACTTTTACGACTGCGGCGGTCTGCCGCTGACGGGCATCTCCCAGCGCTGGCTGGCCCTCTGCTTCCCGGGTGAGGGCAGCTACGCGCGGCTCTACCCCTATACGGACGCCGACGGGCAGGCCAGGCTTTACCGGGAGCGGAATACTTCCCGGCCCTTTCTGCTGGACGTGGTGCAGGATGTAAGCGGGCTGGGCGTGCGGTGCTATGCCGTTCCCCGGCGGTACGCCGCTGCCCCGCTGGCAGAACAGCTCATCGGCTATCTGGACAGCGAGGGCCACGGCGCAGCGGGCCTTGAGGCTGCGCTGGACGATGTCCTTTACACCGGCGAGCGGGATACTCTGCACTGTGCGGTCACAGCGCAGGGACGGCTGCGGCGGGGCAGTGAGCCGATTTTAGAAAAAGCAGACTCTGCCCCGCAGGGTGTGCGGCTGACCCTCTCCCGCAGCATCCAGAGGGCCGCAGAAGGGGTGGCAGCGGAGAGCATGGCAACCGGGTGCATCCTTATTATAGATGCAGCCGGCGGCAAGGTGCGGGCCTGTGTCAGCCTGCCGGACTTTGATGCGGCCAATGTGGGCGAGAGCCTGACGGCTCCGGACAGCCCGCTTCTGAACCGCGCTTTTTCGGCCTATGCGGTGGGCTCGGTCTTCAAGCCGGTGCTGGCCGCAGCGGCGCTGGAAGCAGGAGAAGGGGACTTCACCCGGGAGTGTCCCGGCTACGACGCCCTGAACGGCCAGGTCTACCGCTGTGCCGGAAGCGTGCCTCACGGCCTCGTGGGGCTGGACGGCGCTCTGGAAAAGAGCTGCAACGGCTACTTTATCGAGCTGGGGCGGGAATTGGGGCCGGAGCGTGTCCGGCAGATGGCGGCAGCGCTGGGCTTCGGGAAGGGGCAGGACATTGCAGGCGGCCTCCGGTCGGCTTCCGGCGTTCTGCCCGAAGCAGAGACACTCGAAAACGAGGGGCAGTTTGCCAACTTCTGCTTCGGACAGGGGGAGCTTCTGGCGACGCCTTTGCAGGTGGCCGGGATGATGAACACCATTGCGGCGGGCGGCATCTATCACACCCCGCTTTTCGTGGAGTGTACCGTGGACGAGACGACGGGCGAAGAGCTCACGCCGCTGGCACATAGCTCGTCCCGGCGGGTGTTTTCGGTGCAGACGGCGGAAAAGCTGCAGGAGCTGCTGGCGGGCGTCGTGGCAGAGGGAACGGGCCGGCAGGCCGCCCCCTCCGAGGGGACGGCCGCCGGAAAGACCGGCACCGCCCAGACCGGCCAGTTCCGGGACGGCGAAGAGCTGAAAAACCACTGGTTCGCCGGTTTTTACCCGGCAGAAAAGCCCCGCTGGACCATCGTGGTGATGCAGGACGCCCAGACAGAGCCGGAGGTGTCCAGCGCAGCCGTCTTTGCCCGCCTGTGCGACGCACTGAGCGCCGGGGAGTGAATGGTTTTGCTTTTTTGCTTGCTTTTTTGGCCGAGGTATGTTACTATATACTTGTATTTGTATGTTTGTTATCCAAATTTAACAATAAAAGGAGCGTTTTCATCCATGGCAGTCATTGAAATCGTCGGCGGCGTCATTCTGCTCGTCGTCTCGGTGGTCATCTTTGCCCTCACCCTGATGCAGCACACCCACGGTCAGGGTCTGGCTGGTGTCATCAACGGCAGCGCTTACGGCGCAAACAGCGCCCGTCTGACCCCTGCGGACCAGATGCTGGCAAAAGCGACCCGCATCGCCGGCATCATCTTCTTTGTGGTGGCCATCCTGGCCTGCGTGTTCGCAAGCCGTCTGGCCTGAGCATGCGCCCGCAGCCCCGTGATGAAAGCGGGGCTGTTTTTGTGTCTATCTGTTGTTATAAAAAGAGATAAGAGGGAAGAAGCCGCGCCCCGGTGGAGGGCGGGCTATGGTAGTTAAGGAGAAAGAAAATTTATGTCAATGCGCGATAAAATCGAACATGCCATCCAGAACCAGCCCTGCACCGTCAAAGAGCTGAAGCAGAAGTTCGGCGGCGAGCGCGGCGCAGACCGCAAGGTGATGGAAGCTCTGGACGAACTGGTGCGAGAGGCTGTCGTCTGCCAGCGTCAGGGCGTGTTCTTTACCGTCCGCTCCGGCCGTGCCGACAAGGCTCTGCTGTGCAAGGTGGTCAAGCTGGGCAAGAACTTTGCCTTCGTCATGCTGGAGGACGGCACCAGCGACATCTTCATCCCCGGCCGCTTCACCAAGGGCGCAATGCCCGGCGACGACGTGCTGGTGGAGAAGTTCGAGCATCCCCGTGTGGAGGGCAGCGACGAGGGCGCTATCCTCGCCATCCTGACCGAGAAAAACGACCTGGTCGGCACGGTGCGCCGGGTCGAGGGCCGTCTGCGCTTCGTGCCGGACGACTGCCCGGCCATCACCATGCCGCTGGCCCGCGACTGCGAGGGCGGCGCAAAGGACGGCGACAAGGTAGCTGTCGAGATCCTGAACCGCGGCAGCCGTCAGGAAGACCACCGCGTGGGCGTTGCCATGCGCTTCGGCAGCTCCGACGAGGCCAAGCGCTGCGCCAAGGCTCTGCTTTACGCAAAGGACATCCGCACCCGCTTCCCGGATAAAGTGCGGGATGAGGCCAAGAAGTTCGAGGGCGCAGAGGTCTCCGAGAAGGACTGCGAGGGCCGCATGGACCTGCGCGCCCTGCCCATCTTCACCATCGACAGTGCCGAGACCAAGGACATCGACGATGCCATCAGCCTGACCCGCACCTCTGACGGCGGCTTTGAGCTGGGCGTCCACATCGCCGATGTCTCCAACTACGTCAAGCCCGGCACTGAGCTGGACAACGAGGCGTTCAGCCGCGCAACCAGCGTCTATTATGCAGATCAGGTCGTTCCGATGCTGCCCAAGGCTCTGTCCAACGGCATCTGCAGCCTGAACGAGAACGAGCTGCGTCTGGCTTTCTCCTGCCTGATGCGTCTGGACAAGGAGGGGAATCTGACGGATTACCGCTTTGTCAAGTCCATCATCCGCAGCCGCGTCAAGGGTGTCTACTCCGAGATCAACGCCCTGCTGGCCGGTACTGCCGCCGCCGAGATCAAGGCAAAGTATGCCGACGTCATCGACCAGCTGCCCGCCATGAAGGAGCTGTACGGCCACCGCGCCCGCCTGCGCAGGGAGCGCGGCTGCATGGACATCGAGAGCGGCGAAGTCAAGCTCATCCTCGACGAGAATGGCCGCTGCATCGACGTCAAGAAGCGCACTTCCGGCGAGAGCGAGAGCATGATCGAGGAGTTCATGCTGCTGGCCAACCAGTGCGCCGCCCACTTTGCCCGCGTCAAGCAGATCCCCTTCGTCTACCGCGTCCATGAAGAGCCCAACGCCGAGAAGCTGGAGCGTCTGCACGCTCTGCTGCAGGCCTGCGGCATCAACGACCACTTCGCCAAGGACGTTCCCACTCCCAAGGAGCTGAGCGCCATCCTCGAGGGTGTGCGCGGCACCCCCTATGAGCAGATCGTCAACACCGGCATGCTCCGCTGCATGTCCAAGGCTCTCTACGAAGAGAAGCCCAAGGGCCACTATGGTCTGGTGCTGAAGGACTACGCCCACTTCACCAGCCCCATCCGCCGTTACCCCGATCTGGCCATCCATCGCATCATGACCGATCTGCTCAAGGGTACCGAGAAGGAGACCATGATCCTCCGCTACACCGATTTCGCAGAGCGCGCCTCCAAGCAGTCCAGCGAGCGCGAGGTCATCGCCATGCAGATCGAGCGGAAGGCCGAGGACTGCTACAAGGCCGAGTATGCCCGCCGCCATCTGGGCGAGTGCTACGAGGGTACCGTCTCCGGCGTGACCCAGCGCGGCCTCTTCATCGAGCTGGACAACGGCGTGGAGGGCTTCGTGCCTGCTTCCAGCCTGACTCCCTCCGGCACCAGCCTGACCGAGGGCGTCCGCCTGACCGACCCCGCTTCCGGCAAGACCTGGAGCCTCGGCGACAAGATGATGATCACCATCGTCCGCGCCGACGTCAACCTGGGCAAGATCGACTTTGAGGTGGCTCCCGCCGCCAAAGCCTGAGGAGGGGAGAGCATGAGCATCCGTCACGCACTGCCCGCTGATGTGGACACACTGGCCGAAATCGAAGCTGCGTCCTACCCGCCCGCTGAGGGGGCGTCCCGGCAGAGCATCGCCGGGCGTGTGGCCGTCTACCCGGACTGTTTCTGGCTGCTGGACGAGGGCGGCGAGGTGAAGGCTTTCGTCAACGGCTTCGTCACCGATATGCCCGACCTCACCGATGAGATGTACGATGACCCCCATCTCCACACGCCGAAGGGTGGGTGGCAGATGATATTCAGCGTCGTCACCGCTCCGGCCCATCGGCACGAGGGCTGCGCCTCCCGCCTGCTGCGTCAGGTCTGCGCCGACGCGAAAGCCGCCGGGCGCAAGGGCATCGTGCTCACCTGCAAGGAACGGCTCATCGGCTTTTATGCGCAGTTCGGCTTCGTGGATGAGGGCGTTTCCGTCTCCACCCACGGCGATGTGGTCTGGCATCAGATGCGGCTGACATTCTGAGTCATCATAAAGCTTTTTATCCGTCTCCGGTACGCTGGGAGCGGATTTTTCTATGCAAACCTGCCTGTATGACAAAAATTGCGGCAGTTGGGCGGTTTTGCTTGTTGTAGGGCAGGAAGCGGCGGGGTATACTGATGCCAGAACCAAACAAGCCGGAGCCGAACGTGCTGCCGGTACAGAACAAAATGGAGGTTACGTCTATGTATTATTCCAGCGGCAATTACGAAGCCTTTGCGCGGCCCCGCAAGCCCGAAGGGGTGGACCGCAAATCGGCTTATATCATCGGCAGCGGCCTGGCGGCCCTGACGGCAGCCTGCTATCTGGTGAGGGATGGCCAGATGAAGGGGGAGCGCGTCCACATTTTCGAGAAAGACCCTCTGCCCGGCGGTGCCTGCGACGGCCACAAGTACGACGTGGGCTATGTGATGCGGGGCGGCCGTGAGATGGACAACCACTTCGAGGTCATGTGGGATCTGCTCCGCTCCATCCCTTCGCTGGAGACCGAGGGGGCCAGTGTGCTGGACGAGTATTACTGGCTGAACAAGGCCGACCCCAACTACTCCCTCTGCCGCGCTACCGTGAACCGGGGCAAGGACGCCCACACCGACGGCAAGTTCGGCCTGTCGGATAAGGGAGCCATGGAGATCATGAAGCTCTTCTTCACCCCCGACGAGCGGCTTGAGGACAAAAAGATCACCGACTTTTTTGACGATGAGGTGCTCAACTCCAACTTCTGGCTCTACTGGCGCACCATGTTCGCCTTCGAGAACTGGCACAGCGCCCTCGAGATGAAGCTCTACCTCAAGCGGTATATCCACCACATCGGCGGTCTGCCCGACTTCACGGCCCTCCGCTTCACCCGGTATAACCAGTACGAGTCCATCATCCTGCCCATGGTCACCTACCTGAAAGACCACGGCGTCCAGTTCTACTACGACACAAAGGTCGTGGACGTCCAGTTCAGCCTCGAGCCGGGCAAAAAGCAGGCGGCGGGCATCACGGTAGACCACAAGGGCGCGGTGGAGACTATTGATTTGACCGAGGACGATCTGCTCTTTATCACCAACGGCGGCTGCGTGGAGAGCTGCACCGTCGGCGCACAGAACAAGGCCGCGGGCTTCGACCCCACCATCAAGCCGGGCAACGGCTGGGACCTCTGGAAGCGCATCGCCGCGCTGGACGACTCCTTCGGCCACCCGGAAAAGTTTTGCAGCCAGCCGGAGCTGAGCAACTGGGAAAGCGCCACCATCACGACGCTGGATGAGAAGATCCCCCAGTATATCCAGAAGATCTGCAAGCGCGACCCCTTCAGCGGCCGCACCGTCACCGGCGGCATCGTCACCGTGAAGGATTCGGCCTGGCTGCTGAGCTGGACACTGAACCGCCAGCAGCAGTTCCGCGCACAGCCCAAAGACCAGCTCTGCGTCTGGGTGTACGGCCTGTTCAGCGATAAGCCCGGCGATTACGTCAAAAAGCCCATGCGGGACTGCACCGGCCGGGAGATCTGCATGGAGTGGCTCTACCATCTGGGCGTGCCGGTGGAGGACATCGCAGAGCTTGCCGAGCACAGCGCCAACACCGTGCCGGTCATGATGCCCTATATCGACGCCTTCTTCATGCCCCGCGCGAAGGGTGACCGCCCCGACATCGTGCCGAAGGATGCGGTGAACTTTGCCTTCCTCGGCCAGTTCGCCGAGACCGGCCGGGACACCATCTTCACCACCGAATACTCCATGCGCACCGGCATGGAGGCGGTGTACCGGCTGCTGAACATCGACCGGGGCGTGCCGGAGGTCTGGGGCAGCACCTATGACGTCCGGGCGCTGGTGGATGCCTCGGTGAAGCTGCGGGACGGCCGGAAGCTCACGGACATGGAGCTGCCCCTTATGGGCCGCATCGCCCTGAAGGAGGCGCTGAAGAAGATCGAAGGCACCGACCTCGAGAAGTTCCTGCGCCAGTATAACGCTATCTGACAAGACGATATTCACGACGGAACAATACCGCCCAAAACAAAAGACCGGGTCGCTGCAAGCCTGAGGCAGGAAGCAGCGGCCCGGCCTTTTGTGCTGATTTGCGCGAGACCTCATAAAAAGTCGTACTCATAAAGAAAACTATTATGCAGGATGACCATCTTTGCGCTTGCTCTTTCGGCGGTTCTGTGGTAAGCTTAAAACAAAGAATGCGGCACGGCGGAAGAGAGACTGTGCCGCAAAAACTGGTCTGGAACATAAAGGAGGTCTTTTTTCGTGAAACACTTTATTTCTCGCCGCAATTTCCTGAAGGCTGTCGGTGTCACCGCCGCTGCCTCCGCCATGGCTGCTGCCGTTCCTCAGGCTTCGGCCGGTTTCCTGACGGGCAAGGATGCCGCTGTCACCATCCTGTACACCAACGATGTCCACACCTACATCGACAACAAGTCTCCCAAACTGACCTATGCCGCTATCGCTGCCATGAAGCAGGGCTACGTGGATGAGGGCAAGCCCGTCCTGCTGGTGGACGCAGGCGACCATATTCAGGGTACTGCCTACGGCTCCATGGACGACGGTGCTACCATCATCGAGCTGATGAATGAGGCTGGCTACGACATCGCTACTCTGGGCAACCACGAGTTCGACTACGGCATGGCCCGCGCAAAGGCCATCATCAAGGAAGCGGACTTCCCCTATGTCTCCTGCAACTGGGTGGACCTGCGCACCGGCCTGCGCGTCCTGCCCGCTGTCAAGCTGTTCCCCGCAGGCGGCAAGTGGATCGCATTCGTGGGCATCACGACCCCCGAGTCCTTCACCAAGTCCACTCCTGCCTACTTCATGAACGCCAAGCAGACCAAGTACATCTACGACATCCTGGGCGGTGACGACGGCAGGAAGCTGTACGACGCCGTCCAGAAGGCCATCGACAAGGCCAAGACCCTGGGCGCAGACATCATCATCGGTCTGGGCCATCTGGGTGTTGACCCGTCCTCCTCTCCCTGGACCAGTGAGGATGTCATTGCCAACACCACCGGCTTTGACGCCTTCATCGACGGCCACTCTCACACCGTCATGGAGAACAAGCGGGTCTACGATGCAGCCGGCAGGCCTGTCACCCTGACTCAGACCGGCTCTTATCTGGCAAACGTCGGTAAGATGACCATCGCCGAGGACGGCGCGATCACCACCGAGCTCATCTCCACCGCTGATGTCTCCGACGCCGCTGTGGCCGCTACCGCAGAAGCCTGGATCAACGATGTGGACGCTATGCTGGGCGAGCAGATCGCCACCACGGACATCAAATTCTACATCAACGACCCCGCTGCCGGCAAGCGCCGCATCCGTATGGGCGAGACCAACCTCGGCGACTTCGTGGCCGACGGCATCTATACTTACTTCAACGAGGTCGAGCAGCTGGACTGCGACATCGCTATGATGAACGGCGGCGGCATCCGCATCGATGTGGACGCCGGCAAGTGGACCTTCAAGACCTGCAAGCAGGTCAGCCCCTTCGGCAACGTGGCCTGCCTGATGTCTGTTACCGGCAAGCAGATCCAGGATGCTCTGGAGTTCGGCGCCCGCTTCGTCGGCCCGGAGGGCAAGGAGAACGGCGGCTTCCTGCATGTTGCCGGTGCGACCTACGAGATCCACACCGACATCCCCAACACCGTCCTCACCGACGACAAGAATGTCTGGATGGGCAGCGCCACCGGCACGCCCCGCGTCCAGAACGTCCGCATCTACAACAAGAAGACCGGCGCTTACGAGCCGCTGGACCTGAACCGCACCTATGCGCTGGCCGGAATGAACTACACCCTGCGCAATCTGGGCGATGGCTTCGCCATGTTCGACGGCGCAGAGCTCATCAAGGACTATGTCTCTGAGGACTACCTCGTCATGTCCACCTACGCCATGATCTTCGACGCTGTGAACGATGTGCCTGTCCTGAGCAGCGCCAACAGCCCGCTGGCAAGCTATCCGGGCTACCTGCTGAACTACGAGAATCCGTATGGCGCAGGCCGCATTCAGGTCGTTTGAGGGATTTAGCGCGTAGCCCTCTCAGTCACCTTCGGTGACACCTCTCCCATAGGGAGAGGCACTGGCTCCTCGTCAGCGTCCTAGCCCTCTCAGTCATCGCTGCGCGATGCCAGCTCCCCCAAAGGGGGAGCCACTGGCGTGCCGGTCAGGCCCACGCGGGACGAGCAAAGCTTACTCTATCCGAAAACAGTAGTGCCCTGCTACAGAGATTCACAACAGCTTGACAAGAGATATTGTCTCGAAGCTGCTGCCCTCTGTAGCAGGGCACTATCTTTTACGTTATATTGAGCTTCCAGCGGTCAGCGGAAAGTGGCCCGGTCTGCCAATGGCTCTCCCTCTGGGAGAGCTGGCGCGAAGCGCCTGAGAGGGCAAGGATGCTACAGAAAAACAAAAACACAGCGATAGCATTGCTCTGACAAAAGCCGGTGCGTATCGCTTTGTGGATGCTCTTGGGAGACGAGCTTGCCCTCTCCGTCACCTTCGGTGACACCTCTCCCAAAGGGAGAGGCTTTCGCTCAAGGCTCAACCCTTCGCAAACAGCCCCTTCAGTGCCAGCGGCGTCACGATAGAGGACACGACGATGAGGAGGATGACTGCCGTGAAGAAGACGGAGTCCACCACCCCCACGCCGAGGCCCTTCTGGGCCACGATGAGGGCCACCTCGCCGCGGGTCATCATGCCGACGCCCACTTTGAGAGAGTCGCTCCAGTTGAACCGGCAGAGCTTCGCAGCCAGACCGCAGCCGATGATCTTGGTGAGCAGGGCGACGGCCACGAAGCAGGCGCTGAACAGCAGGATGGTGGGTGTCAGGCCGCTGATGTCGGTCTTCAGGCCGATGCTGGCGAAGAAGACGGGGGCGAAGAGGGTGTAGCTGCTGATGTCCACCCGGCGCTCGATGTAGGACGCATCCTCAAGGGAGCAGAGCACGATGCCCGCGATGTAAGCGCCCGTGATGTCCGCGATGCCGAAGTACTGCTCCGCGATATAGGCCATGGCAAAGCAGAAGGCGAGGCTGACGATGGTGATGCGCTGGGTGTGGGGGTTGCGATGGTCCAGCCAGAGCATGGCTTTGTGGATGATGAGGCCGATGACGATGGCTGCGATGAAGAAGAGGACGGTGTCCATCAGCACATCGACGAGGCTGGTGTCTGTGCCGCCGCTGGCACCCAGCACACAGGTGAGCACCACGATGCCGATGACATCATCAATGACGGCTGCGCTGACGATGGTGGTGCCGAGGAAGCTCTTGAGCTTGCCCAGCTCCTGCAGGGTGGCCACGGTGATGGAGACGCTGGTGGCCGTCATGATGGTGCCGATGAAGAGCGCCCGATAAAACTCCGGGCTGCCCAGCGCCGAAAAGCCGTAGAACAGGCTGTAGAGCAGGGTGCCGCCCGCCAGAGGAACGGCCACACCCACGCAGGCGATGAGGGTGGCGATGGGGCCGGCCCGCATCAGCTCCTGAAGGTTGGTGCCGAGGCCGGTGGTGAACATCAGCAGCACGACGCCTATCTCGGCAAAAATGGCGATGGAGTCGCTGGGCTGCACGAGATTCAGCAGACAGGGACCGATGACAAGACCTGCGATGATCTCGCCCACCACCTGCGGCGCCCGGCATTTGCGGGCGAGCAGCGCGAAGAACTTGGCGCTGATGAGGATGAGGGCGAGATTCCGAAAGATGGAATACATAGGCGATCCTTTCTTTGACGTTAGCGATCGTCCCACTCCCCCGTAAGCCCTGCCATGCGCCGCGCACGAAGACAGAAGGGGAGAAGAACAGCTTTTATTATAGTCCTCCTTTTATTATAGTCCCTCTTTCGGCGAAATGCAAAGGAAAATCAGCTCGGAATGGCTAAGGACGCCATCCAAAAGAGATATGACGGATATACTGGAAAAGCATAAAAAGAATGATGGGGGAGATTTTGCTGTCGTGCGCTCAAAAATACGAAAAAAATCCTGCGGGAGGGCTTGACAATTTTTGCGGGGCTTGCTATAATAAATTGCTGTCTGAACAGACACGCCGCACAGTCCGCGCGACGCCGCGCCGGCTGTGTACCCTTGGCCTCATATTCTTGAGGCCCTTAAGTCCAAAAGGAGGTGCTACAAAATGGCAAAGTACGAAACCATGCTGATTACCAGCGCTGCTCTCGACGAGGAGGCTTCTTCCGCTCTCATCGGTAAGTTCAAGTCCCTGATCGAGGCTAACGGTACCATCGATTCCATCGATGAGTGGGGCAAGCGCCGTCTGGCCTACCCCATCAACGATGAGGAGGAAGGCGTCTACACCGTGATCAACTTCACTGCTGACCCCAGCTTCCCCGCTGAGCTCGACCGTGTGTACAAGATCACTGAGGGCGTTATGCGCAGCCTGATCGTTGCCCACGAGGAGTAATCTTTTCGTGACGAAAAAGGAGTCCGTATTATGTTGAATGTTGTAGCGATCATGGGCCGTCTCGTGGCGGATCCCGAGCTTCGCACCACCCAGAGCGGCACCAATGTGTGCAGCTTCCGCATTGCGTGTGACCGCAACTTTGCCCGTCAGGGCGAGCAGCGTCAGGCCGATTTCATCGACATCGTCGCATGGCGCCAGCAGGCAGAGTTCGTCTCCAAGTATTTCCAGAAGGGCAGTCTGATCGCCATCGAAGGCAGTCTCCAGACCCGCCAGTATCAGGACAAGAACGGAAACAACCGCACCGCTGTGGAGGTCGTGGCAAACAACGTCAACTTTGCCGGCTCCAAATCGAATGGCAGCAATCAGGGCGGCGGCAGCTATCAGAATGCTGCTCCGTCCTACCAGAACGCAGCCCCTGCCCGTCCGGCTGCTGTGGAGGCAGCTCCCAGCTATTCCGCCGGCAATGCAGATGACTTCGCCGTCATCGACGACAGCGACGACCTGCCGTTCTGATTCCCGAACCGGTGTTTTAACCGTAAAAATCCAACAGGAGGTAATAAGCAATGGCTTTTGAAAGAACCGAAGGCTCTCGTCCCGCACGCCCCATGCGTCGCGGCCGCAAGAAGGTTTGCAGCTTCTGTGTCGATCGCATCGACACCATCGATTACAAGGACGTTCCCCGTCTGCGTAAGTACGTCTCTGAGCGTGCAAAGATCATTCCCCGCCGTGTTACCGGCACCTGCGCTTTCCATCAGCGCGCACTGACCGTGGCTATCAAGCGTGCTCGTCACGTTGCTCTGATGCCCTACGTCAGCGACTAATCTGAGATAATCAACCCAATCAAAATAATCAGCGATCAGCAAAGCGCCCGCACCGATGACAAGGTGAGGGCGCTTTTTTGCAGCCTTTTCCGGCAGCGCACGACAAAAGGCTCTCCCTTTGGGAGAGCTGTCACCGAAGGTGACTGAGAGGGAAAGGACGCTACAGAAAAATAAAAAAGCACAGCGATGGCATCGCTCTGACAAAAGCCAGTGCTTATCGCTGTGCAGATACTTTTGGGAAACGGGCTTGCCCTCTCAGTCTCGCTCCGCTCGCCAGCTCCCCCAAAGGGGGAGCCATTGGCATATCGGGCCACTTTTCGCTGGACGATGGAAGCTCAATATGGCATAAAATATAGTGCCCTGCTACCAAGAGTAACAGCAGCTTGACCGGAAACGCATGTTCCGCAGCTGCTGCCCTCTGTAGCGGGGCACTAGTGTTTCTGATAAATTGGACTTTGTGCGTCCAGACAAAACCTGACCGACACGCCAGAGGCTCCCCCTCTGGGAGCAACGGCGACGACCGCCGCCAGTGGCGGAAACAGGGAGGAGCTGTTGGGGCCGCGGCCAGCAGGATGCGAGGCCCGCACCAAGGGTCGAAGCAGACGCTGGGAGCCGCAACCCGGGCAGTGTCACCGTAGGTGACTGAGAGGGTTACAGCGTCTTGCAGAATTCTTTCAGGTAGGCGCGGAATGCCCCGCCGATCTCGGGGTGCTGCAGGGCCAGCTCCACCTGTGCCTCAGCGACCTTGAGCTTGTTGCCCATGTCGTAGTGCTTGCCGGTGAACTCCACAGCCGTCATGCCGCCGTAGTTGCGGGCATACTCGGCCATGGCGTCGGTCAGCTGGATCTCGCCGCCGGCACCGGGCTTGGTCCCGGCGAGGATGTCATAGATCTCCGGGGTCAGCAGCACACGGCCCAGAATGGAGTAGTTGCTGAACTCCTGCCCCTTCTTGGGCTTCTCGATCATGTCGTCCACAAAGAAGTAATTGTCGTGGATGGGGGTGGTCTTGAGGCTGCAATAACGGCTCACGTCGGCCCAAGGCACGGCGGACACGCCGGCAGCCGGACGGCCGAACTCCTCGTAGGCACGGATGAGCTGGGCGCAGACCGGATCCTCGCCCCAGATGACATCGTCACCGTAGATGACCACGAAGGGGTCGTCGCCGGTGAAGGGCTTGGCCATGCTGACAGCGTGGCCGAGGCCGAGGGTCTGCTGCTGGCGGACGAAGAAGATGTTGGCCAGATCAGAGATGCCGAGGCACTCTTCCAGCATCTTCTCCTTGCCGGGAGCGGCAAGCTTTGCTTCCAGCTCGGGGCTGCGGTCAAAGTGGTCCTGGATGATGTCCTGATTGCGGCTCACGATGATAAGGATGTCGGTGATGCCGGAGCGGACAGCCTCCTCCACCAGATACTGGATGGCGGGTTTGTCCACGAGGGGGAGCATTCCTTTGGGCATCGCCTTGGTGGCGGGCAGCACGCGGGTGCCAAGACCAGCGGCGGGGATGACTGCCTTGGTGATTTTTTTCATGGTTCAAACTCCTTCACGTTCAGATTTACGGCTGGGTGCATCAGCCATAGAAAGCGTTGAGGATGGCCTGCAGATCCGGGCCGAGCAGCAGGGTGAACGCACTGCCGCAGACACTCAGGAGCAGGCCGCAGAGGAAGACCGCGCCGAAGCTGACGCCTCCCTGAGCGCGGAGCACGGCCTGACGCTGCCGGGCGTCGGGGAACTCGGACTGGATGCGGCGGATGTGGTCGGCGGCGCTTTTGCGGTAGAGCCACTTGCCGTACATGCCGCGCACCAGCATCAGCACGAAGCTGAGGACAGAGCAGACCCGAGCAAATACCGTCAGAGCCGAAGTGCTCATGGCGGGGGCGAGGGCGCTGCCGGAGAGCTGCAGCAGCTCGATAAAGGTGGGCGCTGCCAGCAGAAGTTCAGCGGCCAGAAAGCCGAAGGCCGGCTTCCACGCCTTGCGGTAGAAGAAGTAGAAGGGGCCGAACAGCAGGGCCGAAAAGCTCATGGATACTTTGCTCTTCTGGAGCTGCATCCGGCTGTAAGCGGCGAGGTAAGCGGGGGCGGCGGGGCCGATATAGTCCAGCCAGTCCTGACGGGCGATGCCGTCCATCTTGGCCTCTTTGCCGAAGGCGTCCTCAAAAAACGCCTTCTCCGGGTCGGCGGAAGTGCCGAACTGACGGTACATCTTGGAGTAGTCGAAAGTCTCTTCGCCGCTGCCGCGGGAAGAAGGAGGCTCCTGCCCCTCGGGGGGAAGCACAGCACCGCAGCAGCGGCAGGTCTCCTCATCCCGCAGGGTGCGCTCGCCGCAGGACGGACAGGTGCGGAGCTGGCTCTCCTCGTAGGGGAACTTCCACTCGCAGCCGGCGGCGTGGGCGGGGCGGTGGATGCACTGGCCCAGCTTCTCGTAGCAGACGCGGTGATAAGGCGCGCCGCAGTCGGGGCAGACCACGATGTCATCCTGAAGTGTGAGGGGCTTGCCGCAGCCCTCACACGGACAGCCATAGTATTTTGGCATAACATCCTCCAATGAATAGGGTAGTTTATCAGTATTATACACTTAAAATGCGGAAAAGAAAAGGCGGAAATCTTCAAATTTCCAGCACAATGGTATTTTTTCCTCTTTACTTTATCATGGATTCTGGGTATACTAATGAAGTATCTGTGTATAAACTGTATCTTTTGCAGCCCCCTATAGAGCGATGCCCCGGCAGGACCTCTCAGTCGCTGACGCGACAGCTCCCCTTGAAAGGGGAGCCATTGGCAGGCCGGGCAGGCCCACGCAGGACGAGCAAAGCTTGCGCTGACCTGAAACAGTAGTGCCCTGCTACAGAGATCCACAGCAGCTTGACAAGGTGTGCTTGTCCAGAAGCCGCTGCCCTCGTAAGCGAGGCCCGCTCTTTTGCGCCCTGTCGGGCCATGGGTGTCCAGCGCAGAGCTGCCCGACACGCCAAGGGTGCTCCGCACCCGGGTTGCGGCTCCCAGCGTCTGCTGCGCTGCCGCTTGCATCCTGCTGGCCGCGGCCCCAACAGCGACTCCCTGTTTCCGCCACTGGCGGCGGTCGTCGCTGTTGCCCCCTTTGGGAGAGCTGGCGAGCGAAGCGAGACTGAGAGGGCAAGGACGCTGCGAAAAGACGCATCCGTTGACTGAGACGAGAGGAATAAAACGATGATCACCACTGATGAACTGAAAGTACAGCTGGCTGAATACCACACCGCTGTAAAAGACTTGGAGGAGGCGCTGGCCATCGACGCTTCCCGCAAGCGCGTGCAGGAGCTGGAGCACACCATGTCCCGTCCCGGCTTCTACGACGACGCTGAGCTGAGCAAGAAGGTCTTCGACGAGGTGGGCGACCTGAAGGGCAAGCTGAACCGCTTCGAGAAGCTGCAGGGCCTGTACGATGACGCAGAGACCATGCTGGTCATGCTGGACGAGGAGTACGACCCCGAGATGGTGCCGGAGGCCGAGGAGGCCGTCAACGCCGTGGGCAAGGCTGTGGACGAGCTGCAGCTGATGACCATGCTGAACGGTGAGTACGACCACAGCAACGCTATCCTGACCTTCCACGCAGGCACCGGCGGCACCGAGGCACAGGACTGGGCCGAGATGCTCTACCGGATGTACAACAAGTGGGCGCAGGCTCACGGCATGACCGTCGAGGTCCTGGACTATCAGGACGGCGACGAGGCCGGCATGAAGAGCGCTTCCATGATGGTCAAGGGCGCCAACGCCTACGGTCTGCTCAAGAGTGAGAACGGCGTCCACCGTCTGGTGCGCGTCTCTCCCTTTGACGCCAACGCCCGCCGTCAGACCAGCTTTGCCTCGCTGGAAGTCATGCCCGAGCTGGACAACACCATCCAGGTGGACATCCGCCCCGAGGACATCGAGATGCAGGTCTACCGCTCCTCCGGTGCCGGCGGCCAGCACATCAACAAGACTTCTTCCGCTGTCCGACTCATCCATAAGCCCACCGGCATCGTGGTCAGCTGCCAGACCCAGCGCAGCCAGTTCCAGAACCGCGACTACGCGATGGAAATGCTGAAGGCAAAGCTGTACCAGATCGCCAAGCAGCAGCACATGGATAAGATCGACGACATCAAGGGCGTCCAGAACGAGATCGCATGGGGCCACCAGATCCGCTCCTACGTCTTCATGCCCTACACGATGGTCAAGGACCACCGCACCAACTACGAGACCGGCAACGTGGACGCTGTCATGGACGGCGACCTCGACGGCTTCATCTTCGCTTACCTCAAGGCCGCAAGCCGTGGGGAGCTGCAGGATACGTAAGGCTTAAGGACTGGATAAAACAGAAGCACCCACCCTTTCCCGTGAAACGGGAGGGTGGGTGCTTTTTGTTGCCTTACGGGATGCGAAAGGCTCCCCCTTTGGGGGAGCTGTCACCGAAGGTGACTGAGAGGGCAAGGATGCTGACGGAGAATCATAAGCGCGGCGATGGCATCGCTCTGACAAAGGGGCTGCTTATCGCTGTATCGCGACTCTCGGGAGACGGGCTTGCCCTCTCCGTCATCGCTTGCGCGATGCCACCTCTCCCAAAGGGAGAGGCTTTCGCTCGCGGTAAAGTTTCGGGTCTTTACTCTAAATCTCCCAAAATCCCCGGCCAGAGGGCTTCCTCCTGCCGCATGGCGACGAAGCAGCAGTCGAGGTACATCTTGTTCACGGCGGCGACGATGGTGCCGCGCAGCAGACGCTTTTCGTCGTCGGCATCCGGGTCGAGGCCGCAGATGGTGCTGCTGGCACCGAAAATGTAGGGCAGGCAGTTCTCCACCTCGTCGCAGAAGTAGTCGTAGGCTTCGGCGGCGGTGCAGTGAGCCCGCTGCATCTGGAACAGGGTGTCGATGTTTTCCAGCGAGAGGACATTTTTAGACAATACGATATAGATGAGAGAAGCCAGCTGTTCGCGGGAATACTTCTTTTTGACGGGGTGGGAGATGACTCCTTTCTTGACGTAGTTGCTCACCATGGAGGGGGTGAGCTCCACCCCGGGGAAGCCCCGGAAGCAGCTGTTGACGAGCTGCACGGTCTGGTCGAGATACAGCCCCACGGAGGGCAGCTCCCGGTAGCGCGGCAGGGAAAACCCGGCGGCGCAGGCCGTGACACGGCGTTTCATTTCCTGATTCATGGTGGTAGTATAGCGCATTTTTGAGTCGGGGTCAACCGTTTATGAAAACAATATTAAGAATTTTACAAATCGCTTGACAGGTTTTTGAAAAACTGATATAGTGGACTCACCGAACGTAAAAAAGCGGCGGACACCCGCCGGAATGGAGATAGATGAGATGAAACGAATCGTTGTGGACTCTTCTGCCAGCCTGTACAAGCTGGACGGCATTGATTTTGCTTCTGTGCCTCTGAAGATCGTGACCGACGAGAGGGAATACCTCGACGACGGCACACTGGACGCCGTGGAGATGGCGACTGCCCTGCGCACCTATAAGGGCAAGACCAGCACCTCCTGCCCCAACATCGGCGACTGGCTGGAGGCTTATGAGGGCGCAGATGAAATTTATGCCATCACCATCACCGGCACCCTGTCGGGCAGCTGCAACGCCGCCCAGCTGGCCGCAGAAGAGTATCAGGCCGAGCACCCGGAGGCACGGGTCTTTGTGCTGGACAGCCTGTCTGCCGGCCCGGAGCTGGTGCTGCTGGCAGAGCATATCCGTGCGCTCATCAAAGAGGGCAGGGAGTTTGACGACGTGTGCGAAGAGATGCTGCGCTACCGTCACCACACCCATCTGCTGTTCTCGCTGGAATCGCTGGCGAATCTGGCCCGGAATGGCCGCATAAAGCCCACTGTAGCCGCTGTGGCGCGGATGCTCAATATCCGGGTCATCGGCAAGGCCAGCGATGTGGGCGAACTGGACGTCCTCTGCAAGACCCGCGGCGAGCACGGCGCTCTCGAGCGCATCGTGCTGGAGCTCAAAGGCCACGGCTACACCAGCGGCAAGGTCATCATTGCCCACTGCGGCAACCCCGCCGCCGCCGAGCGCCTGATGCACATGGTGCGGGCTGTCTTCGAGGGCGCACAGGTGCGGGTGACCGAGTGCGGCGGCCTGTGCAGCTACTACGCTGAGCTGGGCGGCCTCATGGTGGGCTTCGAGGACGCGGACGCCTGATATAAAGCCTCTCCCTTTGGGAGAGGTGGCATTGCGAAGCAATGACGGAGAGGGCAAGCCCGTCTCCCGAGAGCCGCCGCGCAGCGATAAGCTGTCTCTTCGTCAGAGCGATGCTGTCGCCGCGCCTGTGCTCCTCTGCCAGCATCCTAGCCCTCTCAGGCGCTCCGCGCCAAGGCCGGGTTGCGGCTCCCAGCGTCTGCTACGCTGTCGCTTGCATCCTGCTGGCCGCTGCCCCAACAGCTCCTCCCTGTTTCCGCCGCTGGCGGCGGTCGTCGTCGTTGCCCCCAAAGGGGGAGCCTTTGCCTGTGCGCTTGAATTATTCCATCCGCTGCGCTATACTATTCCCATAAAAATGCTGCCGAAGGGCAGCGGGGGAGGCGCAGATGTTCTTTCGGCTGCCGGTCGTCCGGTTCTTCAATCGTGTCATCAACAGGGCCACGGTCACAGTGGCCCTTGTTTTGCTGCAGATATGCTGGCTGCTCTGGGCCTTCTTCTCCCTCACCGCCGGAAAGGTGTGGGTGAATGCGGGGCTGAACGTCCTGAGCCTCTTCATCACCCTCTACCTCGTGCGGAAGGACGAGAACAGCGACTATAAGATCATCTGGCTCGTCCTCATCGGCATGATGCCGCTGCTGGGCGGTGCGCTCTATCTGGCCTTCGGCAACAAGGCCCCCGCCAAGCGGATGCGCCAGCGGATGCAGGCGGTGGAGCGCCAGCACACCGCCGACCTCGCCCAGCAGCCGGGCCAGACCGACGCCCTCGACCCCGCCAGCAGGGGACTGAGCCGGTATGTTTCGGAGTACGGGCCGTACCCCGCATGGAAAAACTCCACGGCAAAATATTACCCCTGCGGTGAGGCCATGTACCCTGACCTGCTGGCCGACCTCGAAAAGGCAGAGCGGTTCATCTTCCTCGAGTTCTTCATCGTCCGCACCGGCAAGATGTGGAAGGGGGTAGAGGACATCCTTGTCCGCAAGGCGGCGCAGGGGGTGGACGTCCGGCTCATCTACGACGATTTCGGCAGTCTGCTGGGCCTGCCGTCCGATTTCGTGGTAAAGATGGAGCGGGCGCATATCCGCTGCATCCCGTTCAACCCGGTGATGCCGCTGGTGTCGCTGGTCATGAATCACCGCGACCACCGGAAGATCGTGGTCGTGGACGGAAATACAGCCTATACGGGCGGCATCAATCTGGCCGACGAGTATATCAATGAAGAAGAGCGGTTCGGCTACTGGAAGGACGCAGCCCTCCGCACTGAGGGCGCGGCGGTCTGGAACTTCACGGTGATGTTCCTCGACCACTGGAACGCCTTCCGCCCCAGCGAGGAGGATTATGCGCCCTTTATGCCTCAGGCTGAGTCCCTGTCTGCCCAGTCGGACGGAGTGATACAGCCCTACGGGGACAGCCCGCTGGACGAAGAGGCTCTGGCCGAGACGGTCTACCTGAATATCATCAATCAGGCCCAGCGGTACGTCTATATCTATACGCCCTACTTCGCGGTGGGCGAGACCATGCTGGAAGCGCTGAAGGCGGCGGCAAAGCGGGGCGTGGACGTCCGGCTGGTGCTGCCGGGCATCCCGGACAAGAAGCTCGTCTTCCGGCTGACCCGCTCCTATTATGTGCCGCTGCTCCGGGCGGGGGTGCGCATCTACGAGTTCACGCCCGGCTTCCTCCACGCCAAGTGCTACGTCAGCGACGACCGCGCCGCCGTGGTGGGCAGCATCAACATGGATTACCGCAGCCTCTTCCTCCACTTTGAGTGCGGGGCGCTGCTGCTCTATAACAGTCAGGTCATTGCCCTGCGGGACGATGTGCTCCGCACCCTGCCGGAGTGCCGGGAAGTGCAGCTGGCCGACTGCCGCACCTCGCTGGCCGGGACGCTGCTGGACAGTGTGCTCCGCCTGCTGAGCCCGCTGATGTGAGGGATACTGCGGTGGAATAAGTGGCAAAGTTCCATAAATTAAATGATATATCGTTCAATATTGATTGTTTGCCAACCTGGCAAAGTTCTCCTGATTGGCAAACTACCTACTTTGCCAGCAAGCCTTAAGTTTGCCAACGTGGCAAAGTTTGATTTGTGACGATAACACGCTGGTATTTTGGAACTTTGCCAGATAACACGTCGGTCTCAGAGCACAGTTGTAAATTTTCTGCGTGGTGCTTGACTTTTGCAGGGAATCGCATATACTAGAAATGGAATCGTGAGAAGTTCCATTGGCTTCACCAAAAGAAAAGCCCCCAAGGAGTTGCAGCTCCCCGGGGGCTTTCCGTTTAGTCGGGCTTGCGGTCCTTGTCGAATCTGTTAAGCCACTTACAAATATAATGCGAGATTACATTTGCCACAACAGATTCCAAAATCGTGAGAATAGGTGCCATTACCTTCACCTCCCTTCCCATAAAACTGGGCGGGGTAGGCCGCAGGACAAGTATAACACAGTTTCCAACAAAAAGATACATAAATAAATAGACTCCTGTCGGGCTATACTACTCCCAAAGAGATGAAAGGGAGCGTAACGCTTATGACACAGAGACAAAAAGCTCTTCTGAGCTGTGCCGTGGCGGCGGCACTGCTGCTGTCCGGCTGCCGCAAAGGCAGCAGCGATTCCGGCAGCATGAGCAGCTCGAACGCCATGTCCGGCTCGTCCGGCAGCGCCAGCACCACCCAGACCGGTGGCTGGAAGACCGGCCTCGGCATCCTGACCGAGGCCTCCGACGAGGCCCGCACCGGCACCATCCATACCATCGCCGCCGCCGTCCTGCTGGACGGAGACGGCAAGCTGGCCGACGTGATGCTGGATGAGCTGGAAGTGGAAGTTACCGCCGACGGCAAAGGCGTCGTCACCATGCCCACCGACTACCGCACCAAGCGCCAGAAAGGGGACGACTACCCGCTGGCAGCGGCATCTTCGCTGAAAAAGGGCTGGGCCGAGCAGGCCGATGACTTCGCCGACTACCTCACCGGCATGACGCCCGAGCAGGCATCCATGCTGGAAACGGATAAGGACGGCAAGGCTGCGGACGCCGACCTGCTGTCCGGCTGCACCATCCGGGTGGATCAGTACCGCGACGCCGTGGCGAAAGCCTGCACGAATGCGGCCGCCCTCGGCGCGGCGAAGGGCGACCGGGTGAGCCTCGGCGTGGAGGCGGAGAATGCCTCTTCGGACATCACCGCCACCGACGACAAGGATGTGAACGCAGAAGTTGACCTTACCGTCGTGGCCCTGACGCTGGATGCCGATGGCCGTGTGACCAGCGCCATCGGCGACATGGCAGAGCCTGCGCTGACCATCGCGGCAGACGGCGGCGTCACCGCCCCGGACACCGTCCGCTCCAAGCTTGAGCTGGGCGACAGCTACGGGATGCGGAACGCATCCAGCCTCGGCAAGGAGTGGTACGAGCACAGCGAGGGCTATTGCAGCTACCTCAAGGGCAAGACTGAGAAAGAGGTGGCGGACATCCCTGCCGACGGCTCGGACGCCGACCTCGCGGCCCTCTGCACCATCTCCATCGACGCTTTGCAAAAGGCCGCAGGGGATGCGTTTGAGAATGCGTCATTATAAATTGAACGGAAAGTCTGACCGTCACCGTGAGGTGGCGGTTTTTTTGCGCCTGCCCGGCACGCCAGTGGCTCCCCCTTTGGGGGAGCTGTCACCGAAGGTGACTGAGAGGGCAAGCCCGTCTCCCGAGAGCCGCCGCGCAGCGATAAGCAGACCCTTTGTCAGAGCGATGCTATCGCCGCGCTTGTACATCTCCGTCAGCGTCCTTGCCCTCTCAGTCTCGCTCCGCTCGCCAGCTCCCCCAGAGGGGGAGCCCTTGGCAGGCCGGGCAACTTCCTACTAGACGCCTGAGGCGTAATATGGCGTAAAATGTAGTGCCCTGCTACAGAGGGCAGCAGCTTCTAGACAAGAGCACCTTGTCAAGCTGCTGTGAATCTCTGTAGCAGGGCACTACTGTTTTCGAATAGAGTAAACTTTGTTCGTCCCGCGTGGGCCTGACCGACACGCCAGTGGCTCCCCCTTTGGGGGAGCTGTCACCGAAGGTGACTGAGAGGGCA
>OBVG01000479.1_pt1 | contig 34259 bp, 27 predicted proteins | sample 1501271 | NCBI WGS metagenome assembly OBVG01 (sample SAMEA2579934, study PRJEB22360) | human gut metagenome | biome: human gut; feature: human-associated habitat; material: faeces | place: Denmark | collected 2008/2010 | reverse complement strand
GTCTTATCTAAGCGGCGCAAGACCCCCCGGTGGCCCCGCTATCCTGGCCGGAAGCGGAAGCTGCCACGTTTGCCACAGCCGCCTTTTTCTTCACCTTTACGGTAACTTTCCCCTTCTTGCTCACAAGAACCGTTCCGCTCTTATCCTGCGCCTCCAGCTGAAGCTGCCGGAAGCTTGTCTCCATAAGACCTTCCAGATAATCCACCGCTTCCTCCGCGGTGAGATTCTTGTGGAATGCCTGCTTTCCGATAAACTCCTCTGCCTGAAAATGCAGGGCGCCTTTCGCTAACACCGGACGGATCTTTGCCTTCAGAAAGTCGTTCTTCTCCGCCTGTCCGCTGGCCGTGACCTGGATCAGACGCTCATTTAAAAAATCAGTGAGTACACTGTGAAGCTCTCTCTTTTCCATCACTTCTTCTCTCCCCAGCCGCCGCGCAAAAGCTCCGGCTCATCCATCAGATGGGCGAAATCGTTAAAACGGTTTAACAACATCTCCCCGTCGGACTCCCGGTAATAAAATTCCGTGATCCCACAGTTTTCCAGATGCTTCGCGAGCAGCGGAACATATGCGCCGTCCATATGGAGATAATGGGTCACAAGACTCCGGATCACGCCCCCATGGGTGACGACAGCCACGGTCTCTGCACCAGACTTTGCGATCTCATCCATGACCGGAACGGCCCGGCGGATCACATCTGCAGCGTTCTCACCGCCCGGATACGGAAGATCCTCCTTCATGGAAGCTCTGGCGGCAAAAAAAGTCTGCGTAGCGCTCCATAATCACATCGTCGGAAAGTCCCTCCAGATCACCGAAGGAGATCTCCCGGAGACCTTCCCGGATGATCCGCGGTGCCTGGATCTTTTCGTTGATAATATCGGCTGTCTCACACGCGCGGATCAGATCACTGGACCAGACGGCGTCGATGGATTCTTTTTTTAGCCTCTCCCCAAGAAGCTCTGCCTGCCGCTTACCAGCGTCGGAAAGCGGCACATTTACATTACAAAGCGGGCTGTTCTGCCTGCCATGACGGATCAGATAGATTCTCATAGTTTCTCCTGTTTAGTTCTTAAAGCTGTGGATCGGAGCCGGAATCCGTCCGGTTCTGCTTACAAATTTTTCACAGCTGAATGAGTTCACCGGCATGATCGGCGCATGTCCTAAAAGACCGCCGAACTCTACCGTCTCGCCCACACCTTTTCCGATTACCGGGATCAGGCGGACCGCTGTTGTCTTCTGGTTTACCATACCGATCGCCGCCTCGTCCGCGATGATTCCGGAGATGGTTGCAGCACTTGTATCTCCCGGAACCGCGATCATGTCAAGACCTACGGAGCATACGCAGGTCATTGCTTCCAGTTTTTCGATAGTAAGGGCGCCCTCGTTGACCGCATCGATCATTCCCTGGTCCTCGCTGACCGGAATAAAGGCACCGGAAAGTCCGCCGACGTAGGAAGATGCCATAACGCCGCCTTTCTTTACCTGGTCATTTAACATAGCAAGGGCAGCCGTTGTCCCCGGTGCGCCTGCGCGCTCTAAACCGATCTCCTCCAAGATCTCAGCGACGGAATCGCCCACAGCCGGAGTCGGTGCTAAAGACAGATCGATAATACCGAACGGGATACCGAGGCGTGCAGATGCCTCTTTCGCAACAAGCTGGCCTACACGGGTGATCTTGAATGCGGTCTTTTTAATCGTCTCACATAACGTCTCGAAATCAGCACCGCGGACAGACTGCAGCGCTGTTTTTACAACACCAGGTCCTGAAACACCTACATTAATGATCGCGTCAGCCTCTGTGACACCGTGGAATGCACCTGCCATAAACGGGTTATCATCCGGTGCATTACAGAAAATAACAAGCTTCGCGCAGCCTAAGCAGTCGTTGTCCTTTGTATACTCCGCGGTTCTTACGACCATCTCGCCCATTAAACGGACAGCGTCCATATTTAAACCGGTCTTTGTGGAACCGACGTTGATGGAGCTGCAGACAAAGTCGGTCTCTTTTAACGCCTGCGGGATGGAACGCATCAGATTCTCATCGGCTGTAGTCATGCCCTTTGAAACAAGTGCGGAATATCCGCCGATAAAATTGACGCCTACGGTTTTTGCCGCGCGGTCGAGAGTCTTTGCGATGGTCACAAAATCTTCCGGACTCTTGCATGCAGCACCGCCCACCAGGGCGATTGGAGTCACGGAAATACGCTTATTGACGATCGGAATTCCGAAATCACGCTCAATCTGTTTTCCTGTCGGAACAAGATCCTTTGCGAGAGTCGTGATCTTGTTGTAGATCTTTTCGTTTAACTTGCCAAGATCGGAGTCACAGCAATCCAGAAGGCTGATGCCAAGGGTGATGGTGCGGACATCCAGGTTCTCGTGCTCGATCATATTGTTAGTCTCGTTTACTTCCAGACGTGTAATCATAATCTTTTCCCTCTCCCTAATCAAATACGGTGCATTTTTGTAAAGATCTCTTCACGCTGGCACTTGATGTTGACGCCGATTCCAGTGCCGATCTCATCGAGACCGGAAGCCATTTCATCGAATGAAACGCTTGCGCCGCTTCCATCCACGATCATCATCATGTTGAAATACTCCTGAACAATGGTCTGGGAAATATCAAGGATGTTAATTTTATGGTCCGCAAGATATGTACATACCTTTGCGATGATGCCTACGGTGTCTTTTCCTACTACAGTGATAATAACTTTATCCATGGGAATTTTCCTCCTTGTGTTGTGCCTTCCGCGTATTTTTAATTTGATCCGGCCCGGCAGACATGGTCTGCTGAAAGGCGGGAATCCTGGGAAAGGTAGCATTATGCAGTGTTAAAGCATAAAAAATTTCTTAAAATATATCATTACATCCCATAAGATGCAAGCTTTTTTTGATGTACACCTGTACGAAAATGCAGGCCGCTGCAAAGAATCATGTGGGACGCCCGAATATGCCGGGACATTCTCTCTGACTACAGGCTGATGATCTCCGACATTTCATCCCGCTTCGCCACGGCCAGATGGAAATCGTCTGCATGGTACGGACAATCCCCCATGTCGATCTCCAGACGCACCGTCTCATACGCCAGCTCCGGAATATTGTTCTCCTTGCTCAGATGGCCGAGTAATATATGTTTCAATCTGCCGTTTAAAATGCAGTTCAAGAGACGCCCTGCGTTTTCGTTGGAAAGATGTCCGAAATCCCCCATGATGCGGCGCTTTAAGTAGTACGGATACGGTCCCGTCTCCAGCATCCTGAGATCATGGTTGGACTCCAGAAGCACCGCGTCCAGATCCAGCAGATGGTCGACGGTATACTGATTAAAATGGCCGAGGTCCGTCGCTACCGCAACGGACTTGTTTCCCGACTGGATCCGGTATGCCACCGGGTCTGCGGCATCGTGGTCGATGTGAAATGGCTTGACTGTCAGATCCCCCAGGGCGAACTCCGTATCCGGAAGGATCGGGGGAAGAAGCTCTTCCGGATACTCTCCAAGGCCCTTGATCTTTTTGATCTCATTTAACGTCCCTTCCGTCGCGTAGATCGGGACTTCATATTTTCTCGCGAGGACGCCGAGTCCCTTCACATGGTCAGAATGCTCATGAGTGATGCAGATCCCATCCAGCTCGCTTGTCTTTAATCCAACCTCGTTGAGCCCCTGCTCGATCCGCTTCGCGCTGATACCGGCATCGATCAGGATGTGGCTCTCCTCCGTTCCTGTGTAAATACAGTTGCCGCTGCTGCCGCTGGCAATACTAACAAATCTCATGGTCAAGGATCTCCTTCAGCTGTCGTTTGATATCGGACTCGTCCCCATTGTTGTCGATGACCCGGTCGCAGAGCGCGCGGTACTCTTCCTCCGATGCCTGTCTTCCGATGATATCCTCGCACTTTTCGCGGCTATAACCCCGGTTTGCCATAAGGCGGATGATCCGGTTCTCCTTTGTGGTGTAGACATACCACAGCTCGTCAAAGAGGTCCTTCGGCGCGGTGTCAAAGACTGCCGCCTCGATGATCACAAGCTGCTCCTCTGCCGCTTCTGCTGCCTCTTTCATGGTCTTCCACACAAGCGGATGGATGATGGAGTTCATGGTCTTTAACGCATCCTTATTGCGGAAGATCACATCTGCCAGTGCCTTCCGGTCCACGGATCCGTCCAAAGCAAGGAATGACGTTCCAAGGGCCTCCGTGACCCTCTTTAACCCCTCGCTTCCCGGCTCCATGAGATCGTGGGCCACAAGATCCGCCAGAATGATCTTCGCTCCAAAATCCTCTTTCAATACCGCCAGCACACTGCTCTTTCCAGCGCCGACACCGCCTGTAATTCCAATAATTTTCTTCTTCTGTTCCATTTATTTCGCCTCAAACCAGTTCTTTCCGCCATGCATGTCGATCTCCAGTTCCACCTTTAAGGATGCCGCATGGTGCATCTCCTCGGACAGGATCTTCATAACTGTCTCCTTCTCGTCCTCCGCCGTCTCGATGAGAAGCTCATCGTGTACCTGCAGGATCAGTCTGGAGCGGAGGTTCTCTCTTCTCAGTCTCTCATCCACCCGGATCATGGCGATGATGTCCGCGGCGGTTCCCTGGATCGGGGAGTTCATCGCCACGCGCTCGCCGAAGGAACGCTGCATAAAGTTCGAGGATTTTAGCTCCGGCACCGGGCGGCGGCGTCCGAACATGGTGGTGACGTACCCCTGTTCCTTTGCGTGAGCCACAAGGCTGTCAAGAAATGACTTGACCTGTGGGTAAGTCTCAAAATACCGCTCGATATACTCCATGGCCTCTTTTCTGGAGATGCTCAGGTCCTCGCTGAGTCCAAAGGCACTGATCCCGTACACGATCCCGAAGTTCACGGCCTTCGCGTTGCGGCGCTGCAGCGGTGTCACCTCGTTTAACGGGATATGGAACACCTGGGACGCCGTGATGGCGTGGATATCCTGGGCAGTCTTATATGCCTCGATCAGACGCTCATCGCCGGACATGTGGGCGAGGACGCGCAGCTCGATCTGGGAGTAGTCGGCATCCAGGAACAGGAATCCGTCCCGCGGCACAAAGACCTTCCGGATCTCCCGTCCAAGCTCCATGCGGATCGGAATGTTCTGGAGGTTCGGCTCCGTGCTGGAGATACGGCCCGTCGCCGTGATCGTCTGGTTGAAGCGGCTGTGGATCCGGCCATCCTCTTTGATATATGTTCCGAGACCGTCTGCGTAGGTGGAATTTAACTTTGTATACTGTCTGTAATCTAAGATCTTCCGGATCACAGGGTAATCCGGAGCGAGCTTTTCAAGGACATCTGCCGCTGTTGAATAGCCGGTCTTTGTCTTCTTTCCGCCCTTGATCTGCATCTTCTCAAACAGGATCTCGCCCAGCTGTTTCGGGGAGTTGATATTGAACTCCTGTCCTGTCATCTCCCAGATCTCCTTCTCGAGAACGGCGATCTGCTTCTTCAATTTTTCGCCGTAGGCGGTGAGTTCTTCCCGGCGCACCGCAATTCCCTCATCTTCCATGTGGAATAACGTATAGATCAGCGGAAGCTCGATATTCCGGTACAGGTCCTCCATCCCTTCTGCTGCCAGACGCTCTGAGAGCGGTTTCCCGGCGGCAAAAGCGGTGTATGCCATAAGTCCCGCCATGCGCGTAAAATTATCCTGTTCTTTTGCGCAGGCGTCCTTATAGGACATCTTTTTGATCAGGTCTGCCCTTGACGGAACCGTCATGCCGAGAACATCCCTCGCAATGTCATCGTACCCATAAGTGTCCTTTAACGGATTTAAAAGGTACGCCGCGACACCCGCATCGTAAACGGTATCCCCGTAGGAAAGCTTCGCAAACGGCAAAGAATGCTTGAGATCCAGCACCCAGGCATGGCCTGTGCGGCAGAGCTCTTCATACTTTCCGGCGATATAGCTTTCTGTCATAAAGCCGCCGACCGGGAAAATATAGCTTCCGGTCTCCTCAAAGCTTAAAGCGAGAGCTGTCACGGAGCCGTTCTCCGCGAGAAGCTCCATACCGATGCGCTTTTCTTTTTTTACCTTTTCAAAGAGCGCGTCCGCCTCTGAGAAATCTTCCACGAGGACAAACTGCTTCTCCGGTCCGCTCTCATTCCTGATCCCCTCGCCGAATCTCGCTGCGATGGACTTAAACTCCAAACGTTTCATATATTCGTAAGCGGCCGGTGTATAGAGATTTTCCAGCTTCGCGTCCGCCATGGAAAACTCAATGGGGGCATCGATACAGATTCTTGCAAGCTTCAGGGAGAGATCTGCAAGGTCCTTGTGTTCCTCCAGCGCCTTCTTTGCCCTGGGCGGTTTTACCTCCTCGAGATGGGCGTAGATGTTCTCCAGGTTCTGGTACTGTACGATCAGGTTTGTCGCCGTCTTCTCACCGATGGACGGAACACCCGGGATATTGTCAGACTGGTCGCCCATCAGGGCCTTCACCTCGATAAACTGCTCCGGTGTTACCTGGTACTCCCGGATCACGTCCTCCGGGTAATAGTTGTGTACTTCCGTGGTTCCACGGCTTGTCTTCGGGAGACAGATCCGGATATGGGTGTCGGAAAGCTGTAAAAGATCCCGGTCTCCGGAGAGGATCGTCACCTCATATCCATCTTTCTGCTCACGTTTCGCGATGGTTCCAAGAATATCGTCCGCCTCATATCCCTCTTTTGTGAGAATCGGAACACCCATGGCCGTCAGGACTTCCTTCATAAGCGGTACCTGCTCGTGAAGCTCCTCCGGCATCGGTTTTCTTGTTCCCTTGTAAGCGTCGAACATCTTATGTCGGAACGTCGGCGCTTTTAAGTCAAAGGCCACCGCCAGGTAGTCCGCTTTCTCCTCATCGAGAACCTTGAATAAGATATTTAAAAAGCCATAGACCGCGTTCGTGTGGAGACCTTCCGAGTTCGTCAGGTTCGGCACACCGTAGAACGCGCGGTTTAAGATGCTATGGCCGTCGATCAGTACAAGTTTTTCCATGTTCACTCCTGTTTTCGATAATATTTAAAAGGATCTGTGATGATCCGTCAGACATCTCTTTACAGAAATCCAAACGTATTCCAGATCCGAAGCTGCAAAAGGATCATGACGATCAGAGCCATTCCAGTCAGCGTTGAGACTGCATAGGTTGTGATCTGAAACATGGAAATATGGCGCAGCGAACGGTAGGATTCCGCGACCTTTCGTTTCAGATCTCCCACAATATCGTATGTTCCATCCGCTTCATCCAGCTTTTTTAAACCCACATCCACCATATAGTGGATCTCCAGCTCCTCCCGGCAGTTCTCACAGGTATGGATATGGTCAAGAAAATCTTCCAGTTCAGTCGGGGACAGTTCATCCTTCATATACGGGACCACCATTTTTTCTGCTTCCACACAGGTCATGGAACACGCCTCCTCTTATCAGAATTTCCTTTTATGCAAAAAAGACACGACCATCGTGAGAAAGTCATGTCTTTTCGTTTCTGCCGGCGGCCGGACTTGAACCGGCACGAAGTTACCCCCGTCAGATTTTGAGTCTGATGCGTCTGCCATTCCGCCACGCCGGCATATCTTCGCGGCTGTGTATTTCAACAGCCGCATATAATTCTATCATAAGAACATGAAAATTGCAAGGAGATTTTAGTGGTGGAACAGACGAATACCGGTGAATGCCATCGCCATTCCGTATTTGTTGCACACATCGATCACGTTGTCGTCACGGACAGATCCACCCGGCTGCGCGATATACTTTACGCCGCTCTTGTGGGCACGTTCGATATTGTCGCCGAACGGGAAGAAGGCGTCAGAGCCGAGGGCCACATCCTGCATCTTGTCGAGCCATGCGCGTTTTTCCTCTTTTGTGAATACCGGCGGTTTTTCGGTGAATACTTTCTGCCACTCACCGTCTGCGAGAACATCCATATACTCGTCCCCGATATAAACGTCAATGGCGTTGTCGCGGTCCGCACGTTTGATCTTGTCGATAAACGGAAGGTTTAATACCTGCGGAGCCTGACGGAGAAACCAGTTGTCTGCCTTCTGACCCGCAAGACGTGTACAGTGGACACGGGACTGCTGTCCTGCGCCGATACCGATGGCCTGTCCGCCCTTCACGTAGCATACGGAGTTGGACTGTGTGTATTTTAAGGTGATCAGGGAGATCATAAGGTCGATCTTTGCGGAATCCGGGATCTCCTTGTTCTCTGTCACAACGTTTGATAAGAGATCCTTATCGATCTTTAAGTTGTTTCTTCCCTGCTCGAAGGTCACGCCAAATACCTGTTTGTGCTCGATCGGTGCCGGAACGTAGGACGGATCGATCTGGATCACATTATATTTTCCATTCTTTTTCTGTTTTAAGATCTCAAGAGCTTCCGGTTCATATCCCGGAGCGATCACGCCGTCGGATACCTCGCGTTTGATAAGCTTTGCGGTGTCAACATCGCAGACATCGGAAAGGGAAATAAAATCGCCGAAGGAAGACATACGGTCTGCGCCTCTTGCTCTCGCGTAAGCACTTGCAAGTGGGGAAAGCTCACCGAGATCGTCCACCCAGTAGATCTTTCTTAAAACTTCGTCCATCGGAAGACCTACTGCGGCACCTGCCGGGGAGACATGCTTGAAGGAAGTCGCTGCCGGAAGACCTGTCGCTTCCTTTAATTCCTTAACGAGCTGCCAGCCGTTCAACGCGTCGAGAAGATTGATGTAGCCCGGTTTTCCGTTTAAGACTGTGATCGGAAGATCACTTCCGTCTTCCATGTATACACGGGACGGTTTCTGATTCGGGTTGCATCCGTATTTTAATTCCATTTCATTCATGATTTGCTTTTCTCCTTTTGATACGACTAGTGATTTTTATTTACGATTCTTGTCTCGTACTTTCCGGTCCCGATATCAATGAATCTGACAAAGAGGGAAACCTTGTTGTCCTCATTCAGGCTCTCCCATACATTCTTTGTGAAGCTGTCAATATCGCCCTCGATGGCAACGCGCTTCGGCTCGCCCTCAAAGCTCGGCAGCGGATTTCCGTCGTTCATGTAGGTGTGGATAAAACGTCCCTCACCACATAACGGCTTCTCATATGCGTATGTAAAGCGGCTACAGCTCTCCGGGTTTCCATCACTGCTCTTTAAGATGGACATCGCAAAATTGTAGTTCCCGTTCTCAATGTGCATGATTCCGGAGATACGCGGAGTATAGTTCGGGCCGTCCGGCTCAAACTCGCGGCAGCGCAGGGACTGCTCGAAGGTCTGCTGGCGGTCCATTCCGTCGTAGATCGTATCTGTCTGGTCGCCATTTGTCACGATGGTCTTATTTCCGAGAACGCGCACCGGGGCGTAGATGATAAGGCTCGGGTCCTCTAATTTTGACGGATCAAACGCCTGAGTACGGATTCCTTCACCATCCTCTACAAAGACACGGTTGCGGCTGTTGCTGCTTCTTCCCATAATAAAATATGCGGTCACGGCTGTCTTTCCATCGGCTGATTTTCCGATCACGATTCCTCTTCCCGGATAAGAATTGTTTTTTAACTCCTCTGAAAGTGATAATAACTTCATGGAAGTACTCCTCCTGTTTTCGTATAAGATCACCGGAATTTGTACCGGCGACGGGTTTTAATTTTATGATAACATACTTCCTGCAGATTGAGTATTTAAAATTACTTATCAACGATCCCTGCGTTTCCTTATGAAATGCTTTCATTTATTTAACAAAATCGTAATGTAGCGTTCATGTACAAGAGGCAGGTCTTCATGATATAATATAACTGTCTTAGAAAGATAAACCTGGTACCGGACAAGCTTTCTTCCATTCGCCTATTCCGGTGCCGCATTAAAATACGATAAAAGGAGCTGATCTTCTTATGAGAAAAAATCTTTATAAATTTGCCGCTTTAACAATGTTTGCCGCATTATCCATCACCGCATGCAAAAAACACGAGGCTGTGGACATCTCTGGAATTCATACGTCCGCTGCGGAGACCATGGCGGAAACTACTTCCAATGAAACAAAGGCTGATCCGGCAGCAGACAATTCAAAAAGTGACTCCTCAAAAACTGATGCTTCAAAAGCCGGATCTTCCGAGGTCGAGACGCAAAAGGATTCCAACGCCTCCGACGCGTTAAGCGTGAAATCGAAGATCGCGACCGAAAAGACCGGAAAGGTCTCCATCGAATACCCGATCCTCTCCAATCTCCGTGATGCATCCATGACCCAGGCCGTCAATGAGCTTTTAAAGAAAGAGGCGACCTCGATCATCACTGCTTGGGAACTGGACACCGAAAAGGATGAGGTTTCCATCAACTGTGATCTGGTATCCCTCGATAAAAACAAGGCGGTATTTACATTCCACGGAATGGTAAACGTTGCAGAAACAGCCCATCCGTCAAATGTGCGCTATGCCGTCTCTGTGAACTTAAATACGGGATCACCGATCGGTCTGACTGCGTATGCAGATGCGGATTCCATCGCGGAATACCTTTCTTCCGATGACGTTGTGGTGGTAGAACCGGCGGATACAGCAGCTGCAGTAAAGGATTCCATCAAGTCCAGCGGAAAGGACCTCTGGCAGACTGTGTTTGCAGAATGTGATTTTACTTCCGTAAAGGACGGCACATTCCCGCAGGCGTTTTCCTACGAAAAGGACGGAGATATCTACCTGATCGTTCCGGTGAGCCATGCGGCGGGTGATTATGCCCTTGTAAAATATTCACCGGAAACAAAATAACAATAGACGCATCCGAGAAACGATCCGGTTGATTTCTATCCTGCATTTTGGTATGATAAAGGGAAGGAAAAAACATGATCCGCCAATCGGTCTATAGGTTTTGGCGGACTACAGAAAGGCTGGTATTTATTAATGGAAAATGTAACGTATATTGACCACCCGCTGGTTCAGCACAAGATCTCCATGTTAAGAAAGAAGACCACTGGTACAAATGAGTTCCGTACTCTTGTTGAGGAGATCGCAACTCTGATGGGATATGAGGCGCTCCGCGATCTCCCGCTGGAGGACGTTGAGGTCGAGACTCCGATCGAGACATGTATGACCCCGATGCTTGCGGGGAAGAAATTAGCCATCGTTCCGATCCTGCGCGCAGGTCTCGGAATGGTAAACGGTGTTCTCTCCCTCGTTCCGTCTGCAAAGATCGGCCACATTGGTCTCTACCGTGACGAAGAGACTCACGAGCCTCATGAATATTTCTGCAAGCTTCCGAATCCGATCGAGCAGAGAACCATCGTTGTCACAGACCCGATGCTCGCTACCGGCGGTTCCGCAGTTGCAGCTATTGATTTCATCAAGCAGCACGGCGGAAAGCATATCAAATTTATGTGCATCATCGCTGCCCCGGAAGGTGTAAAAAGACTCCACGAGGCACATCCGGATGTACAGATCTATGTCGGACACCTTGACCGTGAATTAAACGAGAACGCATATATCTGCCCGGGTCTCGGAGATGCCGGGGACCGTATTTTCGGCACCAAGTAATCAGAAAAACCACGATATCTGTCTCGGACCCATATTACGGGTTCCCTGACAGATATCGTGGTTTCTTTTATCATCTGCTGTTCTTTTAGATTTTTCTGGTAATCTCACCCTGCTTCTTATAAATAGAATCTGCGTCCACACAACCGCGCACACTGGATAACGGATAGATGTTGCAGTTTCTTCCGATCACAGTTCCAGGATTCAGGACGGAGCCGCAGCCGACTTCCACGCAGTCACCGAGCATGGCACCGAATTTCTTGATTCCGGTTTCGATATCGCCATCTTCAGCGTGAACCTTCACAAGAAGTTTGTCAGATTTTACGTTTGAGGTGATGGAGCCAGCTCCCATATGAGCGCGGTACCCCAAAATGGAATCACCGACATAATTATAGTGCGGTACCTGAACTTTATCAAACAGGATCACATTTTTTAACTCGGTGGAGTTACCCACGACAGCGCCCTCTCCGACAAAAGCGTTACCACGGAGAAAGGCACAGTGACGGACTTCTGTATCCTTTCCGATAATAATGTTTTCACCAAGGTATGCGCTCGGCATCACCTTTGCAGTCTTATGGACCCAGACGGTTTCCCCGCGCTTCTCGTACTCATCCTCTGGGAGTGATTTTCCAAGTTCGAGAATAAATTCTTTGATATGGGCCAATGCCTCCCACGGGTAGGTAAACCGGCGGAGGAAATCCGCCGCCTGAGTGTGGGAAAGATCGTAAAGATCAACGATTTTTGTCTCTTCTTTTTTCATATTACTCCAATCTGCCGTCTAACCAGACCGCACTTCGATAAACTTTCATGATCTATTTGTTATAAAACTGAGCTGCCGCGTCAAAATATGGCCGAAGCATATAGGCGTTGTTCGTCTGCTTGACGCCGTTTGTCCTCAGCGTCACAAACCGCTCCAGCTTTTCCATGTACTCATCCGGCGTGATGGTTCCTTCTGCCACATAGGTGAGTCCCTTTTCCCAGCTTGCCGTGAGTTCCGGGTTTAGCAGCTGTCTCATAGATGCCTGACAGACGTCGAAAACGATCTCCCCCAAAAGGGTCGGCGTGATGACCTGCGTCTTCTTCGCTAATGTCAGATACTTGATATTGAACAGCTTTTTCAGGATCTCTGCCCGGGTGGCACTCGTTCCGATGCCGCTTCCCTTGATCTGGGCTCTCAGGTCCTCGTCCTCGATAAGCTGGCCGGCGTTCTCCATGGCAAGGATCATGGAACCGGAAGTATAGCGCTTTGGCGGAGATGTCTCACCTTCCTTGATATCAAGCTTTAAGAGCTTCAGCTTCTGCCCCTTTTTCAGACAGGAGAGCATGGCAAGAAGACTTTTTGCCTTCTCATCATGTCCCGGATCCAGTTCTTCCGTCTGGGGATCCTGAGAAGTGCCGGGATTTTCTCTCCGGCTGCTTCTGCCACTCTCCGCTATCTTTTTTGCCGGGACATTCGCAACCTCCAGATAACCTGTGTCAGCAAGAACTTTATAAGCCACAAAGAACTGTTCCCCCTGCTTTTCGATTTTCAGTGAAAACTTCTGATATACGGCCGGCGGGTAAAAGATGCTTAAAAAGCGTCGTCCGATCAATTCATAAACTTTTGCTGCCAGCGGATTGATACTTCTAAGTGCCCCGAATCCCTGTCCCGTCGGAATGATCGCGTAGTGATCTGTAATCTGTTTGTCGTTCACATACTTTGTCCTCGCAATCTGTTTCCAGTTTCCGTTTTCCAGCGCGTTTGCGGCAAAATCAGCAAGAGGGGCAAAATTCCGGAGCCCGCCGATATTCCTGTGGATCTCTTTTGCCACTGCGGTGGAGAGTACTCTGGCATCTGTTCGCGGATAAGTCACCAGTTTTTTCTCATAAAGCTCCTGAATGATTTTCAAAGTCTCGTCCGGACTGATCTTGAACATTTTTGAACAATCATTCTGAATCTCCGCGAGATTATATAATAGAGGCGGGTTCTTTGTCTCTTTTTTCTTATCCAGCGCGAGAAGTGTCCCCTCCATGGGATCAGCATTTAAAAACCGGATCAGTTCTTCTGCCGTCTTTTTCTCCTTAAATCCATTTTCCTTATAGAGCGCAGGTGTTCCAAAATATCGGGAACCTTCCACAGCTCTCCACTCCGCTTCGATAACTGCGGTTTCGTGATCAGGAACATCAAAGGAGCCGATGACACGATAAAACGGAGTCTTTACAAATTCACGGATTTCACGTTCCCTGCGGACAACCATGCCGAGGACACACGTCATCACACGTCCGACGGACAATACCGCCCGCTTTTCTCTTAAGTAGGATGCCACGGACGGACCGTATTTTAAGGTAAGGACTCTTGAAAAATTAATTCCCATCAGGTAATCCTCTTTTGCCCTGAGATATGCTGAGGCAGCGAGATTATCGTACTCTGTAAGATCTTTAGCCTCCCGCACACCTCGAAGGATCTCCTCCTCGGTCTGTGAATCGATCCAGACACGGCGGCGGGCCTTTCCTTTTACCCCGGCCATCGGTTCCCCCAGGCGGTAGATGTACTCTCCCTCACGCCCCGAGTCGGTGCAGACATAAATCGTATCCACATCTGCCCTGTTTAAGAGCCCGCTCACGATCTTGAACTGCTTCTTTACATCATCGATCACCTGATATTTGAAGGTCTTCGGAAGAAACGGCAGAGTTTCCATGCTCCAGCGTTTCAGTGACGGATCGTAGGCGTCTGGGTAACTCATGGTCACCAGATGGCCGACACACCAGGTCACGATTGCCTGCTCAGACTCGATATATCCGTCTCCTTTTCTACCGGAAACCTTCAACGCCTTCGCAAATTCCTGCGCAACGCTGGGTTTCTCAGCAATATATAATACTTTTCCCATGAAACCTCTTTCCTGCTTATATAAATTGCGTAACTGACTGATATGGGTACAGTTACAGGTCTGTTATTGCTTCTTCTGCGGAAGCTCCGATAAGAGCACCGCGGCAAACATCAGCGCACAGCCCGCTATCATCTTCCCTGTCAGGACATCTTTTAAAAAGATCACGGAAAACAATGTTCCGAATACAGATTCCATCGAGAGAAGGATCGCTGATGTGGAGGCGCTCAGATATTTCTGTCCGCTGTTCTGTAAAAGATAGGCCACAGTCGTTGAGAACACAGAAAGATACAGCAAACCTGACAACAGGGACTTATCCAGAAGCACCGCAAAATCAAACGTTCCGTCGAGAAACGGCGCACAGCCCCAGTTGAAAATGGCCGCCGCCAGGATCTGGATCACAGTCAGAGCGATCGGGTCCTGGGTTTCCGTAAATTTGTCGATAAATACCATGTGAACCGCAAACATCAGGCCGCAGACCAATGTCAGGAGATCTCCATAGTTGATCGAAAGATCTCCCTGCAGTGACAGCAGTGCAAGCCCGATCACTGCAAGGAAGGCAGCGGCGATATTCCGTCCGCCCGGTCTCTTTTTACTGACGATCCAGTAGAGAAACGGTACGATGATGACATACAAGGTCGTAATAAAAGCGTTCTTGCTGGCTGTTGTATACTTCAGACCATACGTCTGAAACTGATAGGACAGGCAGAGAAAAACGCCGAGGATCACGCCGCAAATGATCGTCCTGTGGTCAGCTCTCAACAAATTTTTATGGAAAAGGACGGCAAGCAGCAGTGCGGACATAGAGAAGCGGACTGCCAGAAGGTATGCCGGCGGGATAATATCCACGGAATTTTTCATCACCACAAAGGCAAATCCCCAGATCATAGTCGTCAGGATCAGGCCCAGAGATGCAAGAATCTTGATGCCGCGTTCACTCAAATTGTTCATATCAATAAAATTCCTTCGTTTGTTTCTTTTCTGCGGACTGCGCATTAAGCTTCATGGATATAAAAACGGTAACCGGTCACAGACTTCCACTCTCTTCCCGCCTCTATGATCGGTGATGGGAAGTGCGGTTTATTGACAGCATCCGGGAAGTTCTGGGTTTCAAAGCAGAATGCGGTCCTTGCATGGTAGAACGCACCTTTCTTTCCTTTCTCCTGCTCAAGCCAGTTAGCAGTATAGAACTGCACGCCCGGCTGGTCTGTATAGACATCCATCGCTCTGCCGCTCTCCTCAGAGAAGATCTGCGCGGCAAGTCCGAAGTCGCCGCGGACATGGGAGAGACACCAGTTATGATCGTATCCATGTCCCATGACAAGCTGGTCGAAATTCTCATCGATCCGATCCCCGATCACATGGAAATCCGTGAAATCCATCGGAGTTCCCTTTACCGGGCGGATCTCTCCAGTTGGGATCGATGTCTCATCGGACGGGGTGTAAAAATCTGCAAGAATTCGAGCTTTGTGGTCAAGGACGGAACCTCCGTTATTGCCGAGGAGATTGAAATATCCATGGTTTGTCAGGTTCACCGGTGTGTCCGCATCGGAAAGGACACGGTATGTCAGCGTCAGCATATCCTCGTCGGTCAGCGTATATGTGACGGATACGATGGCGTTTCCCGGATATCCCTGATCTCCGTCCGGGCTCAGAAGTGTGAAGGTGACAGCGTTTTCCGCCTCTTCTTTCGCATTCCAGAGACGCGCGTCATAGTAATCCAGACCACTGTGCAGGTTGTTTGGGCCATTGTTCACCGCCAGGGTATACTCTTTTCCGTTCAGGGAGAACTTTCCCTTCGCGGTGCGGTTTGCGATCCGGCCCACAACAGATCCGAAATGCGGTCCATTGTTTAAATAACCAGCCGCGTCGTCAAATCCCAGCATCACATCGTCCATACCCCCGTTTTTATCCGGAACGACCATGCGGACCCAGACGGCGCCGAGATCTGTGACGGATGCCTCGAGACCATTTTTATTTGTGATGGTGTAGAGACTTACCTCTCTTCCATCCGGCATTTCCCCAAAATGCTCTTTCTTCACTGACATAAAATTACCTCCTCGGTTTCGATCTTTATAAAACAGAATGTGCCTTGACACATTCTCGCGCCTCGCGCGGTCACTTGCGACAGGCTACATCTTCGCGCGAGTGCTCATCTTTGGTACGTTACGAAACAGCCTCAGGTCATATATAGGCATATGTACTGATTCGCTGTCCGCGTAAAAAGGACCCGCAAAAATAGCGGGCCCATGAATTACGTTCTGATCGAAAGATGATAACGGATATCCGTCGATATTATTTTGCAGAAATATATCCCTGCTTTGTGAGAAGCTCTGCGCAGAGAACGGCTCCGCCTGCAGCACCGCGGACGGTGTTGTGGGACAGACCAATGAACTTCCAGTCATAGACGGTGTCCTCTCTTAAACGGCCGATCGATACGCCCATTCCGTTTTCGAAATTGACATCCATCTTGACCTGCGGACGATTGTCCTCCTCCATGTACTGGATAAACTGCTTTGGTGCACTCGGAAGCTCTAATTCCTGTGGAAGTCCCTTGAAGTTTACAAGCTTCTCGATGAGCTGTTCCTTGGAAGCTTTCTTTCTGAATTTTACGAACGCCGCAGCTGTGTGACCATTTAATACCGGAACACGGACGCATTGGCATGTGATCACAGGCTCTTTTGCCTTTACGATCACGCCGCCCTCTAAGTGACCCCAGATCCTAAGCGGCTCCTGCTCACTCTTCTCTTCCTCGCCGCCAATATACGGGATCACGTTTTCTACCATTTCCGGCCAGTCCTTAAAGGTCTTTCCTGCTCCGGAAATAGCCTGATATGTAGTAGCGACTACCTCGTACGGCTCGAACTCTCTCCACGCACTGAGTGCCGGAGTGTAGCTCTGGATCGAGCAGTTCGGCTTTACTGCGATAAATCCATGGGTCGTGCCGAGTCTCTGCTTCTGGAACTTGATCACCTCAAAGTGATCCGGGTTGATCTCCGGAATTACCATCGGAACATCCGGTGTCCAGCGGTGAGCGCTGTTGTTGGAAACCACCGGAGTCTCTGTCTTCGCGTAAGCTTCCTCGATAGCGCGGATCTCTTCCTTTGTCATATCAACGGCGCTGAATACGAAATCAACGGTCTTGGATACCGCATCCACGTCGTTTACATTCATAACAACTAAATTTTTAACTTTTTCCGGCATCGGAGTCGTCATTTTCCAGCGTCCTCCAACTGCCTCCTCATATGTTTTTCCTGCAGAACGCGGGCTGGCTGCCACGGTCGTCACTTCGAACCATGGATGATTCTCAAGGAGAGAGATAAATCTCTGTCCTACCATACCTGTTGCTCCAAGGATACCAACTCTAAGTTTCTTTTCCATCACACATATCTCCTCATCTCAGCCCGTCAGCCGGTATCAGCTGCCAGCCCGCCATTTTCCACCCGTCGCGGACATATGTCTCCATGTACGCAACACCCGTGTTGTTGTCTATCCTAACTCAAAACGACAAAAAATGCAAGTAGTAAATGGCATGAGTTTACCATACTAACGTATTAAACGTTACTGCTCACGCCTTGCGCAAACAATAACTGATATCAGTAACGATTAAACGATTTCAAGCGCTACATGGATCATGTCAGCGAAGGATGTCTCGCGCTCCTCGGCTGTCGTCTTCTCGCCTGTCACCATAGAATCAGATACAGTCAGAATCGAAAGGGCGCGCGCCTTTGCGAGAGCCGCGTTTGCGTAGAGGGCCGCTGTCTCCATCTCCACTGCCAGTACACCCATATCCGCGAACTGGAGTCCGTCGTGTTTCTTTTTTTCCGGCTCATAGAACAGATCGGAAGTCAGGACGTTTCCAACGTGATATGGAAGGTTTTCCTGCTCTGCGTGGAAGACGGCTTTAATCAGGAGTCCGAAGTCCGCGATCGGCGCGAAATCTCCCGGGAGTCCGAATTCTCTCACATAATTCGTCTGTGCGCAGGCACCCATGGCGAAAACAAGGTCACGGATATGGACATCCTCGGAGATCGCCCCTGTGGTTCCCACACGGATCAGTGTCTTTACGCCGTATCCCTCGATGAGCTCGTGGGTGTAGATTCCAATGGACGGGCATCCCATTCCTGTTCCCATGACAGAGACAGGTTTATCACGGTAAAAACCGGTGTAACCAAACATATTTCTTGTAGCGTTGAACTGCTTTGCGCCCGCAAGGAAATTCTCAGCGATAAATTTTGCGCGGAGCGGATCACCCGGAAGTAAAATAGACGGCGCGATCTCACCCTGTTTTGCTGCAATATGAGGTGTTGGTGTGTTCATATAGGTTCCTCCTTTTCCCGGACAGGATCTGTCCGGATCATGATTTTCATTCAAGTTCTGATTAAAAGGATCGTACGATCCAATTCTATTATAACCGGATTTTCGTTCCTTTTCCATCCCTCTTTGCCACCTTCAACCGGCCAAGGGCAACTTCTTTTCCTTTATAGACAGCAGTTCCGTCCATATCCGGCAGATATACATGTTCCAGCGTATCTTCCTTTTCAAGCCTGATGCCCCGCACACCACGGCTGTTCTTCTTGAGCTCTGGAATTTCTTCCAGCTGGAATTTTAAGAACATGCCGTCGACAGTCTGGAGAACCACATCGCGGGTTCCATCGATCTCAGTGCCGATCTCCCGGATCTCCGTGAGCTTATCCTCTCCCGCTAATTTCGTCGCCACAACGGTCTTATTTGCCGTTATAAATTCCTCTCCCGGAACGATCTTCACCGCCGCCTGGGCCGTCGCGAACAGGAATTTCTTACCGGTAAATCCGGATGCCGGAAGCATAAAGAGGATCGTCTCCGTCTTCCCATCAAATTTGCTGACGTTCTCGATGGGGATTCCCTTGTCTTTCATCTTCAGTGTCGGAAACTCCGCAACCTTCACCTGGTACATGTTTCCGGTATCTGAGAACATGCAGAGCTTATCGTCCGTCATCACCGGAAGTACCCAGACATTCTCGCTGTCCACGGTCTCCTGGTTCCTCTCGTAGATGGAGCGGTCCATGGTCTTGCAATAGCCGAAACGGTCCATGACGAAAATCACTTCCTTCGCCTCTTCCTTCGCCTCCACGTAAACCATCTCTTCGCCGTCCTCAATGAGTGTCCTTCTCGGTTCTGCGAACTCTGCCTTGATGGAGTCAAGGTCTTCCTTGATCACCACATCCATATTCTTCTGGTTGGAAAGAATATGCTTATATTCACGGATCTTCCGCAAGGTCTCCTTGTATGCTTTCTGGAGCGCAAGGATTTCAAGACCGATGAGCTTGTAGAGACGCATCTCCAGGATCGCCGTCGCCTGGCGCTCAGTAAAGTGAAGATTCTTCGCATCCGTCTCAAAGCCCGGCACACGGAACTTGATCTTCTCCGTATTTCCGGTCATCAGGCATTCCTTCGCGTCCTTCATGTTCTTTGATCCCCGGAGAACGGCAATAATGAGGTCGATCACATCGCACGCCTCGATAAGGCCTTCCTGCACTTCCTTCTTTTCCATTTCCTTCTGGAGAAGAACATTGTACTTCTTCGTCATGTTCCGGTACTGGAACTCCAGGAACGTATTTAAGATCTGTTTGAGGTTCATGGTCTCTGGGCGTCCCTCGTCGATAGCCAGCATGTTGACGCCGTAGGTGTCCTCAAGCTTTGTCTTCTTATAGAGGATTGCCTTGATCCTATTGACATCCGCGTCCTTCTTTAATTCCAGGACGATGCGGATCCCTTCTTTGCTGGACTGGTTTGAGATATCAACCACGTCGGTGAGCTTTCTCGTCTCAACGAGATCTGCCACATCCATGAGGAACTTGTTGATTCCCGCACCGATCATCGTGTATGGGATCTCCGTGATCACCAGTTTGTCACGGTCTGCCTTTCTTCTTCCGAGCTCAACCTCGATTCTTCCGCGGAGCCTGATCTTTCCGGCACCGGTCTCATAGATCTGTAAAAGATCGCCCTTATTTGCGATAATCCCACCGGTGGGGAAATCCGGTCCCGGCATATACTGCATCAACTCTTCTACGGTGAGAAGCCGGTTATCGATATAGGCCTTTACCGCGTCGATAACTTCCCCTAAATTGTGGGGTGGAATGCTGGTGCTCATGCCGACAGCGATTCCCTCGGCACCGTTTACGAGAAGGTTCGGCACGCGGACCGGAAGGACCTCCGGCTCCTTCTCCGTCTCATCGTAGTTGGAGACGAAATCCACCGTCTTATCGAGGTCTTTTAAGTAGACTTCCTCCGCAAATTTCTTTAAGCGCGCCTCGGTGTATCGCATGGCAGCGGCTCCGTCGCCCTCGATGGAGCCAAAATTTCCGTGTCCGTCCACCAGTGCCATTCCCTTTTTAAAGTCTTGGGACAGGACAACCAGAGTCTCGTAGATAGAACTGTCGCCGTGCGGGTGATATTTACCCATGGTATCGCCAACGATACGTGCCGACTTTCTGTGGGGCTTATCGTGATCTAAGTGAAGCTCACTCATATCATAGAGGACACGGCGCTGTACCGGCTTTAAACCATCTCTGGCATCCGGGATCGCACGGGAGGTGATGACGCTCATGGAGTAGTCCAGATAGCTCTTCTGCATTTCCTCCGAATATTCAGTTCGCAATATTTTTTCAGACATGGTAAACTCTCCTTCTATGCGTCGATCTCCGCCTCATCGGCATGATCATAGATAAATTTCTTTCTCGGCGGAACATCGCTTCCCATCAGAAGCTCCGTCACTTCACTTGCCATCCGGGCATCCTCGATCTCCACCCGTTTTAAGACACGGTTCTCCGGATTCAGTGTCGTCTCCCAGAGCTGGTCCGCATCCATCTCACCGAGACCTTTGTATCGCTGCAGCGTAAAGTCCCCGGCGTGGTTCTTTTTATACTCTTCCAGAGCTTTATCATCGTAGAGATACCTCTCTTCCCCACGCTTCGGAACCACCTTGTAGAGCGGCGGCATCGCAATATAAACATGTCCATCGTAGATCAATTCAGGCATGAAACGGTAGAGGAACGTTAAAAGCAACGTATCAATATGGCTTCCGTCCACATCGGCATCGGTCATCAGGACGATCTTATCATATTTCAATTTCGTGATATCAAAGTCATTTCCGTAGCCCTCGGAAAATCCGCAGCCGAAGGCGTTGATCATGGTCTTGATCTCTGCGTTTGCCAGGACCTTATCCATGGATGCTTTCTCCACATTTAAGATCTTTCCGCGGATCGGAAGGATCGCCTGGAACTGGCGGTTTCGTCCCATCTTCGCGGAGCCGCCGGCGGAATCTCCCTCAACGATAAAGATCTCACACTTTGACGGATCGCGGCTCTCACAGTTCGCCAGCTTTCCGTTGCTGTCGAAGGAGAACTTCGACTTGGAGAGTATGTTTGTCTTCGCCTTCTCCTCGGCTTTGCGGATCTTTGCGGATTTCTCCGCACAGGCGATGATTGCCTTTAACGTATCGAGATTTCGGTCAAAGAACCGCTCCAGCTCATCTCCGGTCATGGTGAACACGGCTTTTGTCGCGTCGGCGCTGGCAAGCTTCGTCTTCGTCTGTCCCTCAAAGATAGGATCCGGGTGTTTCACCGCCACAACGGCCGTCATGCCATTTCTCGTATCCGCTCCGGTAAAGTTGCTATCTTTCTCTTTTAAAATGCCAAGCTCCCTCGCGTAGGAGTTGATCAGCTGGGTAAATTTTGTCTTGAATCCCACCAGATGGGTTCCGCCCTCCTGGGTGAAGATATTGTTGCAGAATCCGAGAATATTCTCCTCGAAGGCATCAACAAACTGGAACGCCACCTCCACCTCGATCCGATCCACACTGCCCTTAAAGTACACCGGCTCATGAACAGGATCTTTTCCATTGTTTAATTCACGGACATAGGCAATGATTCCGTCCGGCTCGTGGTAGGTGATCATCTCCTCCTCACCGGCGCGTTTGTTCACATAGTGGAGCGCCAGGTTCGGGTTTAAATAGGCAGACTCATGAAGACGGCTTTTTAACCACTCCGCCTTAAATTTCGTCTTCTCGAAAATTGTCGGATCCGGCAGGAAGTTGATCTCCGTTCCTGTCTCCCTTGATTTTCCGATCACTGGAAGAAGTCCATCCTTCAATTCGATCACCGGATGTCCCTTCTCATACTCATCATAATAGACCTTTCCATCCCTGGAAATTTTTACCTTCATCCGGTCAGACAGGGCGTTTACGACCGAAGAACCGACACCATGAAGTCCGCCGCTGGTCTTATAGGAATTATTATCGAATTTTCCGCCAGCGTGAAGCGTGGATAGAACCACACGTTCTGCGGACACGCCTTTTTTGTGCATCTCCACCGGGATTCCCCGTCCGTTATCCTTTACGGTACAGGACCCATCCGCCTCTAACGTCACCGTGATCTCCGTACAGAATCCTGCCAGGTGCTCGTCCACCGCGTTGTCAACGATTTCATATATCAAATGGTTTAAGCCCTTTGTTCCAACGCCTCCGATGTACATTCCGGGACGCTTGCGGACTGCCTCCAGTCCTTCCAGTACGGTAATACTGTCAGCATTATACTGTGCTTTCGCCATGCAAAGACCTCCAATACAAGTCATAAACTGCGGCAGGAAACTTCTCCGCCGCAGCTTTGTTTTATTTTTCATACTGCTGCGCATAGACCGCAGCCACGTTTCTTAGTCAGCTTTTCCTATTATACACTTAAAACTTCCAGATTTGCAAGCATTTTCTATCGAACATATATTCGAAGCGTGATTTTGCATTGAAAGCAGACTGGATAGTGTCTTTCTGCCCGTCTGATGGCAACGCAATATGGTCATCGGCAAATACGCCGGCGTCCTCTGAGTAGCGCAAAATGCATTTTTATCAGAACCTTATAAGACAGATCTATCTGAATCGTACTTTCAAAACCATCATCTTTACATATGAAATAAAGTTTTCAACTGACATGTCCAGTCAGTTGTCCCACTTTGGCAAAGAACGATCCGCAGCCCTCATCTAATACCACTTTCCCTGTTCACGATACAAAAACGCATACTTCCCACCAGACTTTATCAGTTCTTCATGCGTTCCCTGCTCGACGATCTTTCCCTTGTCAAACACAAGAATCCGATCGGCAAGTTGGGCCGAGCCAATTCGGTGGGTTACGATAAACGCCGTCTTCCCCTCCGCCATCCTTGCAAACATGCGGTACAAACGGGTTTCCTCCAGCGGGTCGATACTGGCCGTCGGCTCGTCCAGCACAATCATGTCATGCTCCTTATAGAGTCCCCTGGCAATGGCGATCCGTTGCCACTGGCCACCCGAAAGTTCGGCACCACCAAACTCCCGGCCGAGAAGCGTCCCGAATTTCTCCGGATACAGATCGGAGTTCCCGTACTCCACTCCAGCAAGAGACGCAGCCCGTTCCATCTCCTCCGCATCCCGACATTCTAGCTCCTTCAAACAAATATTGTCATCCAGTCGCATCCGGTATTTCTGGAAATTCTGGAAGACTGCAGACTGAGAGACAAAACTGTCCCGTTCCCGCAAAATCCACCCAGAGGAAGGCTCATACAGTCCCAGAACAAGCTTTACGAAGGTAGTTTTTCCAGCTCCGTTTTCACCAACGACCGCAACCGTCTCCCCCTTCCGAATCCGAACCGATATTCTATCGAGAGACGGTCGGTCGGCATTGGGATAGGCAAAAGAAACGTCTTCCACAATGACGGCACAGCTTTCCCTGCCGCTTTCACTTTCCTCTGCAATACAGCAGCCGTCAGAAGCTCCTCTGACCTGGCCATCGTCGGCCGCAAACCCATTCTGCCGGCAAAACTCAAGATAATTCCCTACCGACGCCATGTGTCGTGAAATATTTCCGGCGCTTCTCGCCACGATGTTCTCCATGAACCGGAAAATGGAATCAATGGAAGTGAACACCGCCGCAAACGCCCCAGCCGAGATGTTCCCGGAAAGCAACGACCGCACCAGAAGAAAGAGCACTCCGAGATATCCCAGAAGAGTCAAAACACGCATCAAAAGCTCTGTTCGATACAACCTGGAATCTGTCTCCCATAGCTTCTTATCATACTTTGCAAGCACCGCCCGAAATCGTTCCATGAAAAAGCCGACAGCTCCCAGCGTCCGAGTCTCCTTCCAATACCTCTTATCAATCATGCAGTCCGAATAATGCCGGTACTCCCTCTCGAGAGCTGCCGTCTCATCGGTCAGCCGCCGATACGCCTTTCTTTTTATCACCTGGGCACACACCATAGGACTAAAGATAAACAGCAACGAAAGAACCAGGATCGGATCCAGGCGGTACAAATACACCCCCATGAACGCCACATACGGCAGATTGAACATGGCAATCGAAATCACGGCTCTGAGAAGCTGCACGGTCCCGTTGATTCCTTGCCGGGCTTTCTCAATCGTTTCCAGAGTCGTCTCCTTCTCGAACTCATACAGCGGCAACTGCGCCGTCTGTGTGTGAAACTCTCTTGTCAGCGTGTTCACTGCCCTAGGATTGAAAATATGCTGCCCAATAAAATTGCCAGCTCCATTCAGTACCTGCACATAGACCGCGGCCGCTCCTACCCACAGAGCTCCAGAATAAGCGGCCTGGAGTGAGTTTCTCTCCACAGCGCTCTGTAATCCGTCAAAAAACACCTGCCTTGCCAGTGTTTCTAACGCCCACGCCGTACCGTGTAGAACATTCACGACAAGAAACAGCAGAAACACAACAGGCATGGCTCCGGCGATCTTTAGAAATAAGTGAACTACTGCGGAGACCCCGATAAAACATTCTTTTTGTCTCTTCATCCCTGATACCAGCTCCTTTGACTGTCGTACATCTCCCTGTACAACCTGTTTTCTCTGTACAGCGTCTCATGGCTTCCTGAACCGGAAACTCTCCCGTTCTCGATCACAAAGATAACGTCTGTCTGTCTCGCGCTTGCCAGCCGATGACTGATCGTAACAGAGGTATATTTCTGGTTAATGATACGGAATTTTTCGTACAGCGCACTCTCTGCAGCAGGATCCAACGCCGCCGTCGGTTCATCTAAAATCTTCACAGGGCGGTCGCTCACAAGACACCGGGCGATTGCCACCCGTTGCCACTGCCCGCCGGACAGGTCTTCCGAGTCCCTCACGATCTTCCCCAGTTTCGTCTCCATCCCATGCTTTAAGTCAGACACGATCTCGCCTAACTCCATCATATCGACAACATCTTGAAAACGAACCAGATTGATTTCGTCTCCGCACAGTTTTTCCACATCCCCGATGGCAATATTCTCATAGAGCGAAAGTCCATATCTGGCAAAATCCTGATAGACAATAGAGAAAAAACCTGCGATCCGTCCGGGGCCCCACTCCCGAATATCCGTTCCGTTAATCAGAATTTGTCCCTCATAATCATCATATAGCCCAGCGATCAGCTTCGTAATCGTAGTCTTCCCACACCCGTTTGCGCCGACAAATGAATAGCTTTTCCCGGCTGAAATCTGAAACGAGAGATGGTCAAGCACCTTTCGCTTAGTCCCCGGATAGGCAAAAGTAACATCGCGAAACTCCAGCGAAGAGAACTCCGGCAATTCACAGCTCACGCTCTCCGCCTCCCTAAAATCCATTTTGGTAAAGGTTTCAACATCATGAAAAAACTCGTTATATTTCGCGATCTCGCTGACGCTGTGGAGCAGACTCCAGGACATGAGTTGGACCAGTGAGAATATATTCGAAACCAAAGCCATAAATATACCAATCGTAATCTCTCCTGCCACGACGCCAGGAAGCAACGCAGTCATCACCACGATCGCGATCAACACCAAGGAGATGCTGCCAAGTTTCGCCTTCGCAAAAGATTTCAGATTCACCCTCGCGTTTACTCCGAGCCATTTCTTATAGGCACTCTCCCACTCACCATTGAAATATCCGGCCCAGCCAAACAAAGTCCTCTCTTCCGCCGCATCCCTTCCGGTCAAAAGCCTGGAAATATACTCATACCGCCGCTTTAGCCCCTGGGTCTCGCTGATTCCGGCATAACTGGCTCGCCCTCCGGCCAAAGACAGCATTACCAAAGGCACCGCACAGGCCGTCACAGCCAGAGCCGCTGCTGGCACATATCGAAACATCACCAGAAATAAACCCAGCGCTTTCCATACCAGCGCCAAAAACGCCAGCAACGCCTGAAACGCATTCAAGATACTCTCATCCGTATCAGTGGAAATCTTCGTGATCAGATCCCAACTCTCCGGATTCTCCACATATCGATATCGAAGATCAGCGACCTTCTCCACCATCTCCGTTCCGAACCTCTCTCGCACATCGATCCGTAGTCGCCCCACCAGAAGATCGAGAAGTTGGTTGGAAATCCAATCGAAGCTCACTAGTAGAGACACCGCAGTCAGCGCTCTCCCAACGTCGGCATACTCCCCGGACCGCAAAAGCCCTATCGCCGCATCAATGAAGGCCCCTGTCGCCAGTGTGAGCAGAGCTGGCGTAAGCCCTTGGAACAAATACAATAACATCACTGCTACCGAGACACCAGCGCTGCATCGAACGCACAGTCCGACCGCACTCAAAATCGAATACCTCTTACCCCGTTTAATCATAATCACACCCCTTTATATTTTGATTACGAATAAATGTTCCAGAATCGTACACAATATTCATCAATCCATTTTTAGCAGATAACGGCAATAATTGATCCACCTTTTTGTCAAGAGCATACATTTTACAAAATGAATATATAATATCCCCGCAGTCCCACCATGCTTTTTCAGACAGTTTTTCGGAAGAAAAAAGCCTGCGGGATCGCTCTCCCACAGGCACATATTTACTTAAATTTTAAACTCCTCCGAACCGAAGCACAACTCCGATCACCGCAGATGCCGCAATAAACGCAACCGGATGGAGTCCTTTCGTCTTTTTGCAGACTGCCGTGAAATAATAAAGCACTGCAAGAAGAACGATACTGCGGATGCTGATCAGGTCTGTGATCTTTCCGCTTGCCGCAAAAGCGTCCTTGTGAAGAAGAACCAAGGACAGAACGGAAAGTCCTGCTGCCGCGATCAGACCTGTTGATGCCGGGCGGAGTCCGTAGAAAGCGTTCTGAACATACTTGTTTGTCTTGAACGCCTTTAAGAATCCGGCAATGATCAGGATCACGATAATGGACGGTGTGATCAGACCGAGTGTAGCAATTACTGCACCAGCAGGACCGGCTGTTGTAAATCCAACGTAAGTTGCCATGTTGACGCCCATCGGACCTGGTGTGGACTCGGAGATCGCCACCATGTCCGCAAGCTGTCCGTAGGTGAACCAGCCTGTCTTATCGGAGATATTGTAGAGGAACGGGAGTGTCGCCATCCCGCCGCCGATTGCAAAGAGACCAGCTTTAAAAAACTCAAAGAAAAGTCTGACAAAGATCATCATTTGGAAGCAGCCTCCTTATTCTTTAAGATAATTCCTGCAGCAGCCGCAAGGATAACGAACACGATCGGGGAAAACTCCGTAAGTGTGGAGCCGAGGATCACAAGCAGGCAGATCACTAATGTCGGCTTATCCACAACTGCCTTTTTCCAGAGTTTGACCACCGCGTTGAAGATCAGGACACAGACGCAGACACGGATACCCGCAAAGGCGTTCTGTACGATCGCGAGATGCGCAAAGTTCTGGATAAATGCTGCGATGACCGTGATAATGATCAGGGACGGGAATACAACGCCCAGAGTCGCGACGATACCGCCAATGGAGCCGGCAAGTCCCTGTCCGACAAAGGTCGCCGTATTTACCGCGATAATGCCCGGGGTACACTGGCCGATCGCGTAATAGTCCATAAGTTCCTCTTCTGTTGCCCAGTGTCTCTTCTCAACGACCTCTCTCTGGAGGATCGGAAGCATCGCGTATCCACCGCCAAAGGTAAGACCACCGATTCTGGCAAACGTAAGGAAGAGATCAAGTAACTGATTCATGTGTTTTCTCTCCTTTATTCCAAAGTCTTGTTCTATCATATCTCAAAGACAAAAAAAAGGCAAGAAAAAGGGGTGTAAGAATTGCCTTTTTCTTGCCTTATCATGCATGTTTATGCATTTTCTTTGCACTTATTCCTCATCCGGTGTCAGACCGTTTAAGAGGTTTAATACGATGTTGTTGTCAACGACCATGATCATGTTGGATCCATCAAGCTGCACATAGCGGTATGTCTGATCCGGATTTGCGTATGTTCCGACATAAATCGTGAGAGACTTCTTCTCACCATTTACAGTGAGCTCCGCCTGGAATGTAATGCGGGTATCTGTTGTCAGGTCAGCATTAGCAAGTTCCTGATTTAAAACATGGTAGCTTGCATAGTCGAACGGTTTGAGATTGCTGATTCCATCTGCGATGGTTGTCATGACCTCTGTATCAGAGTTCTTGTAGGACGTTGTCTTACCGTCCATGGTGATGGACACGTTCTGAAGATCAGCTGCTGTGACCTGAATATCCAGTCCCTCGCGGACAACCAGGGTATCATAGTCGAATACCAGGGAGTCTACTGTGGATGCTTTTACGAGATAGATATTTTTCTCATCGGAGAGATAGTAATTTCCGTCTGCATCCTTGTTTCCGATGCTCAGAGTGATCTCACCTTTTTCGCTGTCGGTGATCGTCACAGTGTATACCGGATTTCCCATACCATAGTCAGATGCGGTATCAGCACTGTCAATTTCAGAGATCGCATGAAGATTCAGGAAATTCTGTGCCATCGCCTCAAATTTTTCCTGGTTTAACGGGATTGCGGAATCCATGGCATCCAGCCATACACCGTCTTTTTTCTTAAAGATCATATCGGTGTCGGAGCTGGAGTAGTCAAAATCGATCGGTGCATTTAATGCATAAACTTCAATGTCCGCACCGGAGAAATCCGGTTCTACAACGTCATCTCTGATCTCGGAGATCTCCACCTTCGGGGATCCTGATTCCTTTGTGCCGGAAGAAGAACAGCCGGTAAGTCCTGCCGAAAGTGCTGCTGTCAGGAGCAGCGCTCCTAATAATACATGTTTTTTCATATCTGGTAATCCTCTCATTGTTAATTGATTTGTTGGCGAAAGCACGCTTACTATACCACAATTCGTACCTATGGTGCTGACCGCTGCTAACGCAGCTATTTTGGTCCAGTTCGCCGTTCGTCAGAATCATGCAAGCCTGCTCCTGACTCACTTATCGCTCACTATATCATACCCCTGTGTACTTTTTGTGAATTTGATTCTTATTTCTTCGGAAATTGCTCCCAGGCTGCCATCAGATCTCATCTGCCGCCGGTGCGTCCCCTAAAAAATGGATCTTATCGGATACTTTTGTTCCAAATGCCGTTGTATAGATATCGAGATATTCCTCATACGGGCATGGCTGACCATTTGAAAGCATCTCCATCTCCGTCCCCCAGAGATCGATGTAGTACGGCAGCATCGTAAACCCATTCCGCAGATAGAACTTTTTCCGGCGTGTGCGGAGAGCCAGTTCCTCTTCATCCTCACATTTCGTGCTCTCGATCTCAATGATGATCCTCATGCCTTGATATCTCTCACGGAGCGCCTGAAGTGCCGCAGAGCCGGCTCCATGCCCCCGCACTTCATCCGCGATGGCAAAATAGTCAAGAAGCACCCGGTCTCCCGCCTTCGCCATGATGGCAAGACCAAGAAACCTATTATTCTCTTCCAGGGAAAGGATCTCCACCAGCCCTGTCCCCTGCCCGGAAACGATCATGGAGAAAGGTTTCTTCTCGCTGGCGGGAAATGCGGTCTCATAGAGGGCATGGACCTCATCAAGGCGTTTCCCTGAAAATACCTGTTTTAATTTAACTGACATACTTTATTCCTTCTCACTTATCTGATATACCTGCAATATCGTCCCTACCGCGTATCTGTGATCACTTATTATCCAGTTTTATCCCAGCAAGTGCCATCGCGGACACGTTGTTCACCAGGTCCGCCAGAGTCACAAGATGTCCCAGTGCCCATGTAACGATATATTTGCCCCTCCCAGAAGTGTTTTCACCTGTTTATTCCTCTCCGCTCTCAAACATCAGACGGAACAGACGTTTTCCACCTTCCGTTCGGAATATTCTCTCAAATACACTCTTCTGGGTGTCCGGTGTGGATCCATCCTCGAAGAGATTGACGAGGAAATCCGCCTCCACAAGGATCTGGTAGTCCATTCCATCGATATTATCGTATGTGTGGTGATGTCCTACCAGATAGCAGACACGGTCGATGACCTCCTGGGGCCAGGAAAGGGCTGTCAGCATGGTCCGCGCCTCGCCCGGTCCCTCCATCTCCTGATATTTTCCAGTGTTTCTTCCATACTTTTCTTCTGCTTTGTGAATTCCGATGTCATGAACGATGGCCGCTGCCTCCAGAACCTCCTGGGTGTACGGATCGAGATTTTCCGCAAGGCCGATCAGTCTCGCGAATTCATGGACCTTCAAAAAGTGCTGGATCCGTTTTACATCCTTGTCGTCGTAGCGTGTCATTTCATATAAGAGTTCATCAAGTCTCGTCATGTGTGTCATTCTCCTCTTTTATAATCAATTTGTGGCTTTTCGTAACTGTTCAGCAGGTCTGCGAGCTTGCTGCACTTCCCGGTATTCTCAATGTTTCAGCTTTGATGGTTGGTCATATACCGGCAGGTTCAATAATTCTTTTTATTACAGGTTCAGCTTCTCATATTTTTCTTCCAGAAACCTGTCGAGGCGCTTCTTTAATTCCTGGTTTTCTTCCTGTTCCAGGTTTTCATCCTGCTCCAAAAGCCGGTTCACGTCCTCGGAGACCTTCTTAAGCGTCACCGCATCTGTATAGATATCCGCAAGCTGGAACTCCAGGTCTCCGCTCTGACGGATCCCGAAGATATCACCGGGACCCCGGAGCTTCAGATCCTCGGAAGCGATATAAAAGCCGTCGTTGGACTTATTCAAGACGTCCAGACGCCTGTTTTTCTCCTTATTTCCGGAGGCATTCACCATGATGCAGTAGGACTGCTTGTCCCCCCGTCCAACGCGGCCCCGAAGCTGATGGAGCTGCGCAAGGCCGAACCGTTCGGCATTCTCGATCATCATCACCGTAGCGTTCGGCACGTTGACCCCAACCTCGATGACTGTGGTGGAGACAAGCACCTGGATCTCCCCGGCGGCAAATTCTTCCATGATCTTATTTTTCTCTTTTCCCTTCATCTTCCCGTGAAGGTACTCCACCCGGATCCCCGGCAGATTCTGCCTTAAGATCTTCGTGTAGTCCAGGACGTTTTCTGCATCGATCATCTCACTCTCCTCCACCATCGGGCAGATCACGTAGGCCTGGCGTCCATTTTTTACCTCGTTTTCGATAAAACGGTAAGCCCGCGGGCGGTAGCTCTTGTCCACCACGCAGTTCTTGATGGGAAGACGGTTTGCCGGGAGCTCGTCGATGACGGAAATATCGAGGTCCCCGTAAAGGATGATCGCCAGAGTCCTCGGGATTGGGGTGGCGCTCATGACCAGCACATGAGGCATCTGTCCCTTGTTTCCAAACATCTCCCTCTGGGCGACACCGAACCGGTGCTGCTCGTCGGTGATGACGAGGGCAAGGTTATCATAGACTATCTTCTCCTGGATCAGGGCGTGGGTTCCGATGATGATATCCGCTTCATGGGAGGCAACTTTCTCGCAGGCGATCCGCTTTTCCTTTGCCGTCATGGAACCAGTGAGCAGGATCACCTTTTTGTCCACACCATGCTTCTCAAAGAGTTCCGTCACAGACTCGAAGTGCTGTCTCGCGAGAACTTCCGTCGGCACCATGAGAGCGCCCTGGTATCCGTTCTCGCAGGCTGCCAGGAGCGCCAGAACGGCGATGATCGTCTTACCGGAGCCAACATCACCCTGGATCAGCCGGTTCATGACGGAACCGCTCTTGAGGTCCTTCAGGACTTCCTCCAGCGTCCTCAGCTGGGCGTTCGTGAGCCTGTAAGGCAGATCCACCAGAAGCTTCCGGCATTCATCCTGTTTTTCCATATGGAATGGGCTCTGCACATTCTGACGTTTCTCCTTTAAATGACGCACTGCCAGAAGGAAGAAGAAAAATTCATCGTACACGAGGCGCTTCCTCGCAAACTTCAGTTCTTCCTCATTCGACGGAAAATGGATGTGCTCGATAGCAAAGTTGTACTCCGCAAGCTCGTTTGCGATCCTGAGACCTGCCGGGAGATAATCCCTCTCCAACGTCCGGAACGCAAGTGCCTGCTCGACTGCGGAAGTGATCATCTTATTTCCCAGACCCTTCGTCTGGGCATAGACCGGGCGCATGCTGGATAAAAGTTCCTCGTAGGCCTCCGGATTAAACATCTGGGGCTGTTCCATCGTGAGTCCGTTCTTTTTGCGGATCACACGGCCCCGGAAGATAAAATGACTGTCCGGCCGCAGAGTGTTCTTTAAATACGGCATGTGATACCAGACGAGACGAAGTTTTCCGGTCATATCGCTGATGGTCGCCTGGACGATGGAAAGACCGTTTACGTGGACTCCTGTGGCCCCGCTCTTTAAAAAGCCCTCCACGGTCCCGGTCTCATCCTCAGAAAGCTCCCCGATGGCTTTCGGCTCCCCGTAGGTATCATAGCCCCTCGGATAGTAGTGGAGCAGATCGTCGATGGTGCGGATCCCGACTTTTTCAAAAAGCTTTGCCGTTTTTTCTCCGATTCCTTTTAAGGTCTCTATGGATTGGTCGTTTGCCATCGTTTTCACGCTCCTTTTGTCTTATCCTTCGGCGCAGTCTGCAGCCCACTGAGAACATACCGGAAACTTTCCGCTTTTTGTCTCATGGAAAAAGCTGCCTCATCGGGTCTTCTGACCAAAGGGAGCAGCTTTTTCTGTCGTTATGCATTCGCCGGGGCGCCAGGCGCCTCTGGCATCTCCCCGCTTACTCTACGGAAAGCAGGTAATAATAGATCGGCTGACCGCCGTCGTTTAATTCAACTTCACAGTTCGGGAATGCCGCCTGCACTTTTTCTACAAGTGCTGCCGCATCTTCCTCCGTCACGTCCTCACCGGAGTAAACGCTGATCAGCTCGGACTCGTCATCCACCAGGTGCTTTAAAGTCTCAAGAACGGTTTCATTTACATTCTGGCCTACGGCGAGCATGCCAGAATCACCGATTCCCATGATATCACCCTCATGGATCTCCATTCCGTCGATATTTGTGTTGCGGACCGCGTAGGTGATCTGGCCTGTGTGGATCCGTCCCATCTCGGATGTCATGTTCTCAAGGTTTTCCTCCGGTGAAAGATCCGGGAGAAAGTTGATGAGAGCCGCGATACCCTGCGGTACGGTCTTGGACGGAACAACGAAGATCTTCTTATCTTCCACAAGACTCTTAGCCTGTTCAGCGGCAAGAATGATATTCTTGTTGTTTGGAAGGATGTAGATCACGTCCGCATTTACCTTCTCGATGGCATTTAGCATATCCTCGGTACTCGGGTTCATCGTCTGTCCGCCCTCGATCAGGTAGTCAGCGCCAATTCCCTTGAAGATCTCACCGAGACCTTTACCGATGGAGACAGCGATGAAGCCGTACGGTTTTCTCGGCTCGTTGGATGCCGGAGCTTCCTCTTTTTTTGCCTCAGCCGGAGTTTCCGGAGTCTGGGCAACATTGGAAGCGTTCTGGATCAGACGCTCGTGGTGCTCCTCGCGCATATTGTCGATCTTCATTCTGGAAAGGGAACCGTAAGTCAGACCTTTCTCGAAGGCAAGCCCCGGATGGTTCGTATGGACATGGACTTTGATAATATCGTCATCGGAAACTACAACGACGCAGTCACCGAGGGACTCTAAATATCCTTTAAATTTCTGCTCCTCGTCCATATCATAAGCTTTCTCCACGTTTACGATAAACTCGGTGCAGTAGCCGTACTTAATATCGGAAGT
>OBVG01000453.1_pt1 | contig 36023 bp, 36 predicted proteins | sample 1501271 | NCBI WGS metagenome assembly OBVG01 (sample SAMEA2579934, study PRJEB22360) | human gut metagenome | biome: human gut; feature: human-associated habitat; material: faeces | place: Denmark | collected 2008/2010 | reverse complement strand
GAGTAATATTATCTTACATCAGTTTGAAGGTTTACACAAACTTTGGGATACTCCCGGATGATCCCAGCACCTAGTTTGTCTACAGTCTGAATTGTTATTGCTATAACAATATTACATACATTGAATTTATTGTATAACTTACATATTAAAATAATTGTACTTACAATAGATATACTCTTAATACTATTTCTTGAACCTTTCCATATATCAATAATATTATTACATAATATTTTTCTAAATTTTCCTTCTTTATATACATCATCCAATGCTATATATAAACTAATTCCTGTGCCAATTATCCCACATAACACATTTACAAAATTTAATTGTTGATTTTCTATTTGTAATAACACAATAATTAAAATAGATCCTATCATTCCAACAAATTTACATAATTTTCTTTCTGTAATATTTAATAAATATTCTTCTTTTTCTTTGTTATTTGCTCCTACATATTCTAAGAATTTATATATTATATTTTCTTGACTGTACCATAATACTGCTAGCAGTACTGGACATATTACCAGATTCAAATTAACATTTTTCATTTCCAAATATTTGCTAAGTAAGACATACAGAAACATAACTGCAATAGAGAAATATGTAAACAATATTGTAACAACGGCTGTATTTATTTTTTTTATAATTACTTTATCTTGTTTTTCATTCACTATTTTATCTCCACAAAAAAATGCTTACCATGCATAAACATAGCCAATAAAACATGATCCTAACAAAAATCACATCCTATTGGCTACCACCTATTCATCTACTCCCAAAGCTTCTCCGCATAAACCCCATCAGCAATCAACTCTCTAAAAGCCTCCTGCACAGTCTCTTTATCTTCCTTATATGTAACTCCAAACCAACGATCCTGTGTCTCCAACACCTTCACGTTCGCTCTTTCTTCTTTCAAAAGTTTGTCCACGATATTCGGTAACAGATATTCACTCTTTAAATCTCCTTCTTCCACATTCGCAAGGAAATCTTTGAAATCTTCTGCTAAGAAATCTAAAAATTCTGGATATCCTGCCCACATGTTCATGGATACTTTATCTTCTGGACTGATCCATTCCTGTACTTCTTCGCTGTCACATTTAATCTGTCCGTTTTCTCCCATTTCGATACCTGTTGTCTCATGTACCTGGCTTAATAAACCATTCTCATCGACAACACTGACTCCTCTGGTTACTGTTCCATTGTCGCTTAATGTGTTCTTTAAAATGAATCCGCCCATTCCCATGGTAAATTCTCTTCCAAGGTCTTCTCCGGATACTAAGAAATCATGCAGTTTCACAAATGCTTCTTTTCCATAATAATCATCTGCATTAATGATTACAAATGGTTCTTTCACTATATCTTTGCAGCATAAAACTGCCTGTCCTGTTCCCCATGGTTTTGTTCTTCCTTCTGGTACTTCAAAACCTTCTGGCAGATCATCAAGCTCCTGAAATACATATTCAACATCAATCTGTTCTTTAATCCTGTTTCCAATGATCTCCTCGAACTCCTTGAAAATATCCTTGCGGATAATAAAGACTACTTTATTAAATCCTGCTTCTTTTGCATCATGAATGGAATAATCCATGATGATTTCTCCGTTTGGTCCCATCTGGGCTAACTGTTTGATTCCTTCTCCAAATCTAGAGCCGATTCCTGCTGCCATGATAATTAATGTTGTATTCATTCGTATTTTCTCCCCTTTACAATATAAAAGTCCTTTTTTTATAAAAAGTGAATCTATTTTTCAAATTTTTTCGTATTTTTTATTCAATATAATTATTCACTTTGTAGACTGATTTCTTAATGTCCCTGGGAACTTAAGTTCTTTTATATTTCTTTAAATCCAGTAATTCCTATTTTAGCTGAAATCATGTCAATGAGACTGATTTCTTAAGGTCCCTGGGAACTTAAGATTATGTTGTACTCCTCCATAATTGTAGTAAAGTACTAGCATTTTCATTCATCTAGCAAACGATGGAAGTAAAATACTAGCATCTAGCAATCATTATGACAGGATTTGTGTGGATTGAAAATTCACCCTTAGATAAAGCGCTTACGATCTTTTGTTTGTCTAGGTACGTGTTATTGTGCGTTTACTGCAGATAAGGGCTATGAGTCAAAATTTAACTCATAACCCTCATAACTATTGATTAATCTTATATCAGTTTTTTGTGTTTACACAAAACTTGAAACAGTCTCACGGGACCCAATGTGGTCAACTCAATTTTTTATTGTGACTCTTCTGACTCTTCTGATTCTTCTGAACTTTCTTCTTTTTTCCCATAAAACATTGTCCAACAAAATGATCCTATTGCTAATATAAAAGGAACAATACTTGCGATATTTTTATCCATAATAATACAAATTACACCAATCGCTAATAAAAAGAATGTTAAAACGAATCCAAAAATCTGCAATCTAGTTTTTAGCTTTATAGAAGATTTTAGTACATCTATTTTGGTCGAATACAATGAAGTCTTGCTTTCAACAATCATATTTTCTATACCATGTCTGTGTTCTTGTTCATCCATAACCATTTTCATAATTTGTTGTGCAAATCCTGGTTGTATTTCATCATATTGTTTCAAAATAGAAGGATGTGGTAATGGTCCTGCAAATTCTTCCCTTCGTATACATGCAATTATTCTTTCTTTATCTTTATCTTTAATATCTGATTTATCTATGATATCTGATATCTCTGATATCTCTTTTTCATCCTCTTCAATTGGATTTTCTTGTATAGATTCCTGTAGACTTGAAAATTGCTTCATTTATGCACCTCCCTATTTTTCTCCAATCTGCTGAAACTGCCTCTATATCTGTTCTTTTAATATATGCACTAATCTTATCCATTTTAGTTTCTATAATTGCGATTTTTTCAATTGTTTCGTTTAAGGAATATGCTTCTGGTATTTCATACGGAATAACCTTTGTATCCATTTCTTTTACATATTTTTCATTTATTTCTGTTTTTTCTAATTCCTTTAACAAATTCATATAATCCTCATGATTAAATTTCTTTTTTGTAACTTTCAAATTTTCTTTCATCTTAATATTCATTAAATGTTCTCTATTATCCACTCTATTTCCAGAATTTTCTTCCAACATTTTTATATAATTTAATAATAATTGCTCTTTTCGCTTATATTCTCTTTTCTTAAATTTTCGCATTTCATGTCTCCTTTCTGCTTTATCTGTTAATTTATACTATAATAACTCAACAGAAATGAGTACTACTTTTTTATTAATTTACATATTTTTTCAAATTTATCTTTTATATCATTTAATGCTTTTTCTCCACTTTCATGTTCTAATTCTACTCTCTTCAAACCAATAGTCCTACTTGATGTTTCAAATGATAGTAAATCATCCATTTTCATCTCCCAATAAAATCTTGTTTCATTTATAAAATCATCAATCTTTTGTTTCGAAATTTCATCCACTTTTCCATAAATATATCCACATGTTGTTAATACTGCCGCTAAAGGATTACTCCTAATAAAGTCGCTTGTGACAATTGCCGCTAGTCCCTCTGTTACCATCTCATCATATCCAAATACTTCTCTCATTGTATGTTCAAGATCAATTGCATATCCTTGCGCTTTAATTACTCCATTCATAAACAACAACCTCCTAACATATTATTTCTTTTTTTCATAGTAACATAAATCCATCCTGTTCTCTACTGGTAATTTATTCCAAAAAAGCCAATACAATGAATTTACTAAATCAAATTGTATTGGCTAAATTCTATTTACTAACTATTTCTTCAAATTCATGCTATTCTAATTCAACATCACACATATCCAACACAGATGCGATTACAGCGTCCATATCGTAATATTTATATTCACCCAGTCTACCACCAAAGATAACATTAGTTTCTTTTTCTGCTAACGTTTTATATTCTTCATATAATTTACCATTTTTATCATCGTTTACTGGATAATACGGTTCATCTCCAAGTTTCCATTCAGAACTATACTCACGACTAATAACAGTCTTAGGTAAGTCATTTCCATTTTCGTCTTTACCAAATTCAAACCATTTATGTTCGATTATACGTGTCCATGGTGTTTCTGCATCTGTATAATTGACAGCAGCATTCCCCTGAAAATTAGGTTTGTCTAAAGTTTCTGTTTCAAATCGTACAGATCTGTACTCTAATGCTCCCAATTTGTAGTCAAAATATGCATCTATAGCTCCTGTATACACAACTTTATCCGCAATTTTACTATATTCTTTTTTATTTTCTAAATAATCTACACCTAATCGTACTTCAATTCCATCCAATATATTTTCTACCATTTTTGTATATCCGCCAACTGGTATTCCTTGGTATAATGCATTAAAATAATTATTATCAAATGTAAGACGCACTGGTAATCTCTTAATAATAAAAGATGGTAATTCTGTACATGGTCTTCCCCATTGCTTTTCTGTATAACCTTTAATCAATTTCTCATAAATATCAGTTCCTACTAAACTAATAGCCTGTTCTTCTAAATTAATCGGTTCTTTAATACCTGCTTCTTTTTTCTGTTCTTCAATTTTTGCTTCTGCTTCTTCTGGAGTTACAACACCCCACATTTTATTAAATGTATACATATTAAATGGCAAAGAATATAATTCACCTTTATAATTAGCCACTGGTGAATTTGTGAAACGATTGAATTCTGCAAATTGAGTAATATAATTCCAAACTTTTTTATTATTCGTATGGAAAATATGTGCCCCATATTTATGTACATGAATTCCTTCAATATCTTCTGTAAAAACATTCCCAGCAATATTAGGTCTTTTATCAATTACAAGAACTGTTTTTCCTTTTTTCTTTGCTTCGTGTGCAAAAATCGCACCATAAAGCCCTGATCCTACAATTAAATAATCGTATTTTTTCATTTTGTCAATTCTCCCCTATAATCAAATTTTTTTATTAAAAACATTTTTCAAACAATCTTTTACAAATTTTTCTTTAAATAATAATAATACTATCCCATAAATTGCGAAGAAACTACCCCCTGCAATTAATAATTTAAAAAAGATCATATTTACAAAACTACTTAATTTTATTGATACTATACTTGCTAAAATCAATGCTATTATAACTTTCCAATATTGTATTTTAGATGCTATATTAAAAAATAATCTTTTTAAATAGAAAACTTGAACTAATAAAACAACCAACTCTGCAACTAATGTTCCAAATGCAGCTCCTGCAGCTCCCATTTTAGGAATAAAAATAATATTAAGTATCAAATCTGCAATTGCACCTGCCACAACAGAATAAACCAATTGTTTTTCTCTATTTAACGGTGTTAATACTTGAATACCAAGTAAATTAGAAAGCCCTATTAGTAAAATAGTTGGTGCAATAATCTGCATAGCTAATGTAGCACCTATAAATCCTTTTCCTGACAAGAAAATCAAACAATCTTGTGCATAAAAAATAGTAAATAACATTAATGGTAATGCTACCACTATAACAAAATTGTATGCTTTTCTTATTAATACATAAAATTCATTTTTTTTATTCACTGTTATATAATATGATAATCTTGGTAATAAAACTGCTCCTAGTGATGTGACTAAACTTACTAGTATAGTTTTCACTTTAACTGCAGCAGTATATAGCCCGACATCTACATCCGTCTTCATAAATCCCAACATTACATTATCTAAGTTAGTATAAACATTAACAGCAATTACTTGCGCAAATAATATCATAATTGGCTTTAGATGCTGTTTTATATTATAATTTCCAATAGGTTTTAAAGATACATATTTTCTCAAGTTAATAAAATTCAAAACATTTGAACCAGCTGATGCCAATATTGACGTTACTCCATAAAAAACATAGTCTTCTGAACTATGTATAAATATAAACATCAAAATCAAACTTATAAATTTCAAAAAAATAGATCTTTTTGCTATATACCCATATTGTTCCAATCCTTGATATAACCAATTAACCCCCAATGGATCTAACAAAATTGTAATCCCTACTATCCAAAATAATAATTTGTCTGACTGAAATCTTGGTATAAAATCAATAGCAACAATATAAGCCAATAAAACTAAAACCATCATAACCAAATGTATACTCAAAATTTCTTGTACAGTTTTATTTAATTTTTCTTGATTATTCCTAACTCTAGCTACCGCACGAATCCCATATGTTGGTATACCTAAAGCAGCCGCCATCGTAAAATAACTAACTATAGATATCGCAAATGAAACTTTTCCAGTTCCTGATGCTCCCAAAATTCTAGAAACATATGGAAACGTAATTAGTGGAAAAATAAAATTTGATGCTGTCAATATGAAATTCATCACAAAGTTAAATTTTACTGATCTAATTTGCATAATATTAGATTCCTTATCTCTAATTTATTTTTTCTAATGCCTGTTTAGTAAAATAGCCATTACAAACTTTATCTGATAATCTTTCTGCATTTTTCAAAATTTCCTGATATTCAACTTCTCCAATTGATGATAATACGTCCCTAAGATTTTCCAGAGATGAAATCATAATACCACATTTATACCTTTTTACAAAATTACAAAGAGCAGAAAATTTCCATACAATAATCGGAATTCCTGACGAAATGTATAAAGATGCCTTATGTGGATTGTTAATTTTTAAATATTCCCCATATTTTCCCTCACAAGTTTTACTCGATGGTCCATCCCAAACTAAGCCAAATTTTCCGTCTATTAGTCTAGATAATTCTTCTGGATCAAATGCTCCATAATAAGAAATATTATCCTTTTCAGATTCAAAATTCAAACCATACAATCCAAATCTTATATTAGATGGTAATTCATACAAATAACCTGCTTTACTTTTTGCAAGATTTCCAGCTACGATAATTTCATTTTTTTTATTCTTATTTGTCTTTTGATTACTCTTTTTTTCCTTAACTAAATAATCAAATAACTCTAAATCAATTATTTTAGGTTCATTAACACCCATTTCTTGTAATTTATTTCTCATTCTACTGTTATGATCAATAATATATGAAAAACTATTTAATACTTTTAGCTCTTTATTTTTATATGACTTAAATTCTGGATATCTAACACTATTCAAATCATGAATAATAGCAACTGTTTTTATATTTTTTCTATTTAACTTTCTTATTAAAAATTGAAATCCAAACGAAAAATTAATCATTGGATATTGAAAAAAAACTATGTCTCCTTGATTAAATTTTATTGTGTTTAAACTCTTTTTCCATTCACAATATGATTTAAAATGATAACATATTTTTTTCATAATTCCATTATCTTTCTTTCGTATTATATTCTTATTCCAAATAATAACGCCTTGACCAATTAAAATATCTTTAATATCCTCTCTTGCTTTTGAACTTGCATTTTTTTTATCTTCATCAGAAAAATCATAATTTTCATCAACTAGATATTTCATTTTTCACTCCTCCATTTAAATGATAAATCAGAATCAATATTATATATAAAAACATATTAAAACTACATTCCCAAATTGCTGCCACAATTAATATATATATATATGAATACATTGGCCAATATTTTCCTTTATTTGATTTAAATACGAAATAAAAAAGAATTAATAAAGCTAAAGCTCCTATAATCCCAAAATTTAATGAATAATCTAACAAACCATTTTGTGCATTCCAATATGGAGTCGTTTTATGTAATATTGCACTGCCATATCCATACCCTACAATAGGATTATTTTTTATTGCCGGAAACAAATAATAACTATATATTGGCATTCTACCTGATAATGATATATCTTTTCCTAAAACCTCAACTATAAATTTATTAACAATTGAATTTTGTAAAATTAACTCAATAACCATAATAATTCCGCCTGAAGCAATAATACTCACTAAAACAACTATTGGGTTGCACAAAATTTTTTTAATTCCATCTGGTACTATCAACAAGAAAAATAATAATACTGTTATTATAATTCCCGTAGAACACGAAAAATAAATATTAAACATTATAGACATACTCATAAGAAACATCAATGGTATAATCTTCATTCTCTTTTTTGAAACAATAATGAACACAATCGTAAGAATTATTAAATAGCAACATATAAATTTACCACCAAATAAATATGTTGTTATACCAGTATCTGCTACCCCTATAGTTAATATTGATATAATTGTAAGAATACTAAAAAACAATAATATATTTTTCATTATTTTAATTAATCTTTTACTCTGCCCTATTTTATAATACTGCCCAATTATGTTCGAATACATCCATATTGAAAACATATAAAAAAAACAATTCAATACATTATTCGTATTAATATTTCCTTCTAAATATGAATATACAGTTGAAAATACTACTGGCACAATAATTAAAAAACTTATATCTTTTATTGCTATCTTATATTGTGATACAAACATTAATAATGCTGTTAATAAAGAAAAAATCTGAATTCCATCTTTAAAAGCTGTAGGAATTCCTTCCATCTTAAATATGGCAAACATAATCATAACAAGTGCAATATCAATCTTTTTTATTTTCATAGCAATATAACTATCCTCTCTATTTTTTCACTGCTCTACTAAACAATTTATCTACTATTGAAGCTGAATGTTCCATATCAAATCCAGCTTCTCTAATCTTACATATTCCATCATATCTTTTAAAATCTTCTTTCTCTAAAGTATTTTTCCATGAAATCAAATCCGATAACAATAAATATACACAATTTCCTGATATATTATTTTCTTTTGAAATAGTATCTGAAAAAATACATCGTAAACCGTTGCATTGAGCTTCAACGCTTACTATAGGTAATCCCTCATTAAAAGATGGCATCATAAAAACATCCATCGCACTATAATATTTATTCACATCCTTAGTTGCTCCTAAAATATAAAATCGATTTTCTAGTCCCTCTTTTATCACTAAATCTTTAATTTCCTCTTTTAGTGGTCCTTCACCAATTAGTAAAAATACATACTTATCATCTAAAATTTTTGCTAATTGTACAAAATGTCTATGATTTTTTTCTTCAGAAAATCTTCCAACATGTCCAATTACAAATTTATCTGATGAAATATTAAGTTTATTTCTGATATCATTACGTAAATCTTGGTTAAAAGAAAATTTTTCTGAAATTATTCCATTTGAAATTAACGCATAATTTTTCTCTTTTTTGCCAAACATCCAATTTGCAGCATTGGTTGAACATGCTAATTTAAATACACTATGATTTCTAGTATATCTTCTATATATATAATGATTGAATCTTTTTCCATCACTTCTATGACTATGTGTTATTAATGGAATATGCAGTTTATCAACTGCATATTTACAATAAACAACTCTAGCAGATGTTGTAGCATTCATATATATAACATCATATCGATGTTCATCATAAAAATTCTTCAACCACTGTTTTCCACTAACCCAATATTTTTTTAAATTTGGGCAATAATAGAAGTGATTTCTTCCATCACTGTAAAACGTGTTTATTTCATCCTCATAAGGTGTTCTTCCTCCATCATCTATAATCAAAAAATCTAAAGTGTACTGTTTAGGATCCAATCTTTGTATTAGATTATAAATATAATTTTCTGTTCCTCCCATTTCATTTGAAAGACCAATAACTAATATATTCTTCATTTTTTTCTCCATTTAATATTTTCCTAAATCAAAGACATATGTTTTTTGAAATTTAGTAGCAAAAACACATGCCCCCCAAGATCCGCATGTATTTCCTGCAATTATATTTTCACATTTTGATAATAATACCAATTTTATTAAATAACCCACACCTCGTTTAGATGGTTCATTTCCTAATTGATTAATACATGCATCAATTCCTATAAAATTATCTCCATTATAATTTTTAATATATGAATCTTCTTTTATGGTTTTTACCTTGCTACCATATTTTTCTTTTATTACCGTGCTAATCTCATAATCCTCTGTTACTAAAAAAATATTCTTTTGAGTATTTGATAATAAATATTCATCAACTTTATCCATTGCTTGATGAACAGTAGGTTGTACTGGATGTCCCGCAGGTTTCATTTTTACATAATCAGTTCCTCTTAAATATAGCCCTAGGCAATTTTTAATATCCAATCTTTCTATTTCTTTATCAACTAAATTTTCAATTGTATCATTTAACTTAATGTACTTTGAAACAAGATTTCTAGCATATGTTAATGAAATATCATCATATTTCTGATTTAAATATTCTGGAGATTTTTCCAATACATTTAAACCTGACAAAATAACATTTTTACTTTTATATACTTCCTCTAAAGAAAATTGTGACACTTGTTTAAAATATATTTCCCAAGCATTCTTTCCTTTTTCATAATACTGCGTTTCATAATTTTTAAAATCTACAATAGGTATATAACCCTGTTTATCTGCATAATCTAATTGTTTAATAACATCCAAAAATAATGCCATCAACCCTTCTACTTTTCCAGGTCTCGGCCGTATAATATAAAACGTTTTATCTGAATTCAAATTTCCAAAACTTTTTTTAATTTCTCTATATTCAGGAAATTTTAGATAATTATATATCATATAAAACATTTTTATAAAATCTTTAGGCATTTTAAACACAAAATGTTTTAATAAATTTTTAACCATCACTTCACCCTTTCTCAAAAAATCTTCTATAAAGAAATCTTTTTACTCTTTTCCAAAAATCCATTTCTGTTTGATATAAATCTACATTTTTAATATTTAATTTGTTCTGTACAACCCAAACATCTAAAAGGAATTCACTCAACGATCCCATAAGTCTTTCATATGAAACGTTCTTTTTTTCTATTCTTTTCTCTGCTTCAAACAAAATTGAAAACAACCATTCACAATATTGATCTAATAATTCTTTTCTCATTATAAACATATTAAACATATGTGCCGAATGCTTCTTCATAACACTATTAAAAGTTTCATAGTATTTTGGATGTAAATCTTTTACAACACTACCTAAAATAGATAACTGAATCCTACATCGTTCGTGCTGAGTTTTATGACAATTTATGTAATGCTTTGCAACTCCTTCAATGTAAAATCTAGGTTTTGTAAGTATGATATCATACTCATTTAATATACCATTCACTTGAGTATCATTTAAAATTTTCCTATGTTGCTTTTCTTTTATTGCAAAATATCTTCTATAATGTACTAGTCCAACTTTTTCATATTTAGAATTTTTCCAAATCCAATATAGCGCTGTCAATTCCGAATATTGACTATTTTTGAATGCTATATTTTCTCCAGAATCATCTCTTATAGCTGGAATAGTTATTTTTTTCTTATCTCCAACTGCTATTGCCTGATATAAATCATCTTTCGGCATTTTATAATCTTTATGAGTAACTACATAAATTTTATTATTCATCATTTTTCTATCAAACTCCTTCTTAAAAATACTTTTCTCAGCAAAATATTACTATTTTATTTTTTACTACTACCTAATCATTCAACTATTTTTAACCATCCCATCTACTATCTCTTCCAACTTCTCACAAAACACCAAACTATGGCTCTTCATTCCATGCCCCATCCCATCAACAATCTGATCATACTCCGTAATAACCCTACCAAGTTCCTCAACATCATCAACAGGAATAATCGTTCCCATTCTCTCAGAAACATTATGTGCAAATTCCAACTGATGATCATTCACATGTTCATCATATTGTTTCTGACGTGGTACAACAATCGGTACTTTCCCAACTCTCAGAGGCATAATAAAGCTAGCAGGACCACCATGTGTGATCACAATTCTAGCTTCATCCACATACTCTCGCATTTTCTGATACGAAAGTAATTTTTTCCACTGACAATATTTTGGTTCGTATGTACTAAAACCAGTTTGCATTATCACATCATCTTCAATAATACCATCTCTTTTTAACTCATCCATCTTTCTCAACAGTCGATCAAACGCCTGCTCATGAGTTCCAACTGTCACAAATATCATCATAAATTCCCCATTCGCCTAAAAAATACTGCCTAAATTAATTGCTTTCGGATAAACTTTCTTCATTTCATCCCACTGCACAATAAATTTATCAACAATCGGATAAACCAATTTCCCAGTCATTGTTGGTTTATCAATTCTATCAAACACTTCAATATAAATAAGCTTTGCTCCAAACAGTTTTCCTAAATAAAAAAACGGAACTGCAACCGCTGCACCACTAGATATAATTAAATCTGGCTTTTCTCTTTTTAATACTTTCCAAGCAAGAACTGTATTCTTCAACAAATTTTTAATATTTCTATTGGTAGGGAAAAAACATGGATATTTCTTTTGTCCTTTTAATAAACTTCTTGCATCTGCTTTATCAAATGTAACCCAAAAATGTTTTTTGTTTTCCCAAAATGGCTTTAACATATATAAATGTGTTAAATGTCCCCCAGAAGAACCAACTAAACACACCTTCATCTCTTCCTTATTCTTGCTCCGTTTTTTTCTCATTCTTGTTACCTCTTAATTCATTTACGCACATTCAAGTCCTACCTACTGTGCCCCATCATCCCCACAAACAACAAGCCACACTGTCTTAAACAATATCCCAATATCCCTCCAGATAGACCAATGATCGATATAATCAACATCCATCTGAACAATCTCCTCAAAGTCTGTGATCGTGCTTCTTCCGCTAACCTGCCAAACCCCAGTTAGTCCTGGCTTCTGGCAAAGTCTCTTCTTATGATAAGCACTATACTGTTCAAACTCATCCACTGTAGGCGGTCTTGTCCCTACCAGACTCATATCCCCCTTCAGTACATTCCAAAACTGTGGAAGTTCATCAATACTAGTCTTCCTGATAAACTTTCCAACCTTGGTGATTCTCGGATCGTCTTTCATCTTAAACATCAAGCCGTCCATCTCATTCTGTGCCATAAGCTCTTTCTTGCGCTCTTCCGCATCCTGATACATCGAACGGATCTTATAGATCTTGAAGATTCTTCCATTCTTCCCAACCCTCTTCTGTGAGAAGAACAGCGGCCCCGGTGATTCTAACTTCACCAGCGGTCCGACAATAATCACTGCGATTGCTGTGATCAGCATTCCAACCAATCCCCCGGCAATGTCCATTGCTCTCTTCATCATCAGCATGACAAATGATACATTATGCCCAGAGAAACTTACACTCTCATAAGGTCCAACCTTCTCCAGTGATCGTTCCAGATTCTCATTGATCTGGAACTGGGAAATGTTAAGATTCGTCTTAATTCCCATGTCCTCAAAGTTCTGTACCGTCATCGCGATTGGAAATTCGTCATCCATCGGTATATATAAGAATACTTCATCCACAACCGACCGCATCGCATATTCAAAAATACTTCGATATGAATATGCTACAACCGGAATCTCGTTGATGAGCCATCCTGTCATGTCCTTGTCCACAACTGCAACACTTGTGATCCACAGGTCCCAGTTCTTCTCTTCCATGATATTCCCGATCACTTCTTCTGCATGATCACTCGTTGTGATGATCATCATCTTTCTTGCATAAGAATGATCCTTTCTTCTTGATAGCCAATACTTCCGATAAACTCGATGTGTGATCTGCATCCATACAAAACTGAATCCAGAAGTAAAGATATATATAAATCTGGAGTAATCTTCTGCATCCTGGATCAGAAATGCGACCATTGCCATTCCTGCTGCCATCAGAATGACCGTCTGCAGATTCATTCTCATTTCTTCTATAAATTTGCGCTTAAAAAAGCCACGATTTGGATGAAACAGAAAGTAGATCATCATAAGCACTACGATCGCAATGAGCCAACGATAATATGTATCGTTCCCCATCACGGTATACCCTGTTTCAATATTTCCAAACCGCAGCCATACTGCTGCAAAATAACCAACAGTAACTCCCACCAGATCCAATAAAAAGATCAGGAAGTTCTGCATCTGTAATCTTGTTACCCCCATATTCTATTTCATCCCCATTTATTTTTACACTTTGTGTTAATTATCTATACTTTCCAAAGTATAGCATATATTTTCTAAATTTCAATACAAATCTTTGTACTTTTTGTCGAACTTTAAATTTTTTTCTTATTTCGTATATTGTTTCTTTGAACTTTTGGCTTTTATTTTGAACTTTTCATTGAACTTTTCTTGTTTTTGTGCTATATTAAGCAAAATCATTTGAACTTTGAATTTTATTTTGAACTTTTATCGGAGGGTATTATGAATCAGACATTTACCTTTGCAGATCGCTTAAAGTCTGCAATGGAACAAAAACATATGAAACAGGTTGATCTTATTCATGCAGCAGAGACTGCAGGAGTCAAGGTCGGGAAAAGTCATATCAGCCAGTATGTCAGCGGCAAGACGGTTCCTCGTGCAGAGATTCTTCATTTCTTATCTGAAACTCTTGATGTCGATGCTGACTGGCTTTCTGGAAATGGAGGGAATGCTGTGAATCTGGAAACTTCTCCAAGGAGAACATTTAGCAAATCTACCAAATTAGATAATGTACTTTACGATGTACGTGGTCCTGTCGTAGATGAAGCGAACCGCATGGAACGTAATGGAACTCATATCCTGAAATTAAATATCGGGAATCCTGCTCCATTTGGTTTCAGAACCCCGGATGAAGTCATCTATGATATGAGACATCAGTTAGCTGACTGCCAGGGATATTCTGCTTCTCAGGGATTATTTGCTGCAAGAAAGGCGATCATGCAGTATGCACAGCTTAAGAAAATCCCAAATGTTGATATCGACGACATTTATACTGGAAATGGTGTCAGTGAGCTGATCAATCTGTCAATGTCTGCTTTATTAGATGATGGGGATGAGATCTTGATCCCTTCTCCGGATTATCCTTTATGGACGGCTTGTGCAACGCTTGCTGGCGGGAAAGCAGTTCATTATATCTGTGATGAACAGTCTGAGTGGTATCCTGATATGGAAGATATCAAGCGAAAGGTAAATTCCCGTACAAAAGCGATTGTTCTGATCAATCCTAACAATCCAACGGGAGCTCTTTATCCAAGAGAAGTCTTAAAGCAGATCGTTGATATCGCGAGAGAACATCAGTTGATGATCTTCTCTGATGAGATTTATGACCGTCTGGTGATGGATGGAGAAGAACATGTATCTATTGCTTCTCTGGCTCCAGATCTGTTCTGTGTGACATTCTCTGGTTTATCCAAGTCTCATATGATCGCTGGTTTCCGTATCGGATGGATGATCTTAAGTGGTAATAAGGCGATCGCGAAGGATTATATCGAAGGTTTAAATATGTTATCAAATATGCGACTTTGTTCCAATGTTCCTGCACAGGCAGTTGTCCAGACAGCACTTGGCGGCCATCAGAGTGTCAATGATTACATCATTCCTGGTGGACGTATTTATGAACAGAGAGAGTTTATTTATAATGCGTTGTGTGATATTCCTGGTATCAGTGCAGTGAAACCAAAAGCTGCTTTTTATATCTTCCCGAAGATTGATACGAAGAAGTTTAACATTACAAATGATGAGCAGTTTGCTCTGGATCTGCTTCGTGAGAAAAAGATCCTGATCGTTCATGGAAGTGGATTTAACTGGAAGGATCCGGATCATTTCAGAGTAGTTTATCTGCCTCGTGTGGAAGTGCTTGAGGATGCTTCTGTGAAGCTTCGTGATTTCTTGGAGTATTATAGACAGTAAAATCTTACTCCATTATAAATTTTTGAAGAATGTACAATCAAAAAGAGAACTTACTCGCTTGTATGTAAGTTCTCTTTTTTATTATCTCTTAACAATCTTTAAGTCATATCCTAACGTATTTATAATCTTACAGAATGTTGCCAAAGACGGTTTTACCAATTTCTTTTCTATTCTTGATATTGATTGTTGTTTATTTCCTGTCATTTTTGCTAATTGTGTTTGTGTAATATGTTGCTCTTTTCTAATTTTGATCATTTCCTGAATCAGCTTATATTCGTTCCTGCTCTCATCCCATTGTTTTGCAAACACTTTATCTTTTTGTTTCTTTTCATGAATTAATTCTTCTGTTTTTATCGTTGTAAATGGCATATAATCATTCCTTTCCGATTAGATAAATCTCTTATTAAACATTTTTCCTAATTCTTTTGCTCTTTTTATTACTATATTTTTGTCTTTCTTCTCTGTTTTATTTTTCTGCTTTTTACACGCATGCAAAAGATAAATATTATCTTTATCCACAGTTATATAAAAAATACGATTATGCTTATAAAAATAAACTTCATATACTTTTTTGTCCCATTTTTTAAATAATATAGACTCAAACTTTTCTTCTTCCATACATTGTATTACTGATAATGCGTCAATTTGTTCTTCCTTAGATAATGAATTTATGTAATCTAGGATTAAGTTTTTACCTGAATTATTTGTATAATAATTTATGTTCATATATTTCTCCTTAATTGTACATCATATTTGTTGTATTTACAATGTATTTTTTTCTTATTATACTATCATTATCATTTTTATCAATATTTTACTTGTAATTATTTTACATTACAGATTCATATAAAAATAAACAAACACCGGCATAGTAACCACCGCCAGCAATGTCGTCATTACATTGATCGCGCTTGCATATTTCGAATCGTTTCCGTACACCTGACACATCTGTGTGATCGTTGAGGCGCATGGTGTGATCGCTGCCATGTATGTAATCAGGATGATGTTTTCTGCCTGTGGGTGCCAGTTTTTCATTCCTAACAGAATAATGACTGCAAGTGCTATGATCGGTTCGATCACTAATCGGATGAATGTGACCAGGTAGATTCTTTTGTTTGTAAATACTTTCTTTAGATCAACGCCTGCAATCAGCATTCCTGTGACGATCATACTTAATGGTCCGATCATACTTCCAACGGATGACAGGGTATTTCCTATAATCTCTGGAAATCTGATCTTCGTGAAGAATAAGAATACTCCTGCGAATACAGAGATCATGTTTATATTTAACAGGATCTTCTTTAAACTGATTTCTGTTTCTCCACTGATCTTACATTTGCAGTGGGTCCAGATGAAGAATAATTGAACACTCATGAAGACACAGCCGTAGATGACCCATTCTTTTCCTAAGATATAGGTGACTAATGGTACGATCAGATTTCCTGAGTTGGAATAGTAGGCAGATGTGTATTCCACCGTGTTTAAATGAAACATTTTTCCCATGATCCATGTGACAAACAGTAATAAAAACTGCAGGATCACAGATGCGATACATGCAACTGCCAGTCCTTTCATAATGCTTGGGGTATAGTCTACCTGAAATGCAGTGATGATCACAGATGGTACGATCAGATAGAGTATGATCTTTGAGATTACTTTGCTGTCTTCTTCTTTTAAAAATTTGATCTTTACCATAATGTAACCCATGAGGATCATCAGGAATAGTTGTACGATCTGTTTTAGCAGCAGAATGCTGATTTGCATGGTGTTTTCCTTCTTTCTTTTGTATGTTTTCTTGATATCTCATCCTAGTATATCATTCTGCTTTTTTTATACAAGAAATGTTTCGGATTTGATACATCTTTCTTCGTTGTTTTTCCTGGAATCATCTTGATATTCTTCCCAAAAAGTATTAGAATCTGTATAGTTTTTTGAAAGAGGGTATTGTATATGAAGAATTCTTCGAAACAGTCCGTGAAGATGGATATGCTTCATGGAAGTTTATTCGATAAGATGTTAATGTTTGCTATGCCGCTTGCTGCCTGTAGTATCTTACAGCAGCTTTTTAATTCGGTCGGTACTGCCGTTGTCGGACGGTTTGCGAGCAGCGAGGCTTTAGCGGCGGTTGGTAGTAATAGTTCTGTGATCGCTTTGATGGTTACATTATTTTCTGGAATTTCTCTTGGTTCTAATGTTGTGATCGCCAATTATATCGGACAGAATGATACGAAGCGGATCCCTCGTGTGGTACATACCGCTGTGTCTCTTGCACTGCTTAGTGGTGTGTTTTTGCTGATTCTTGGACAGTTTGTGGCTCATCCAATCCTTTTGCTGATGGGTGCACCGAAGGATATCATTCATCTTGCAACGTTATATCTGCGGATTTATTTTCTTGGAATGCCATTTTTTATGTTATATGACTTCGGTGCTTCCATTCTTCGCAGTATCGGAGATACACGTCGTCCGATGTATGCTTTGATCGTGTCTGGTGTTGTGAATGTGATCTTGAATCTTCTATTTGTCGTTGTATTTCATATGGGTGTTGCGGGTGCCGGACTTGCGACGGTTGGTGCGAATGCAACAAGTGCGGTTCAGATTCTTTATTTTCTGACGCATGAAGAACTTCCGATCCGATTGTCTTTTAAGTCTTTGACGATTGATCATGATGCCGTTTCTAAGATCCTGAAGATTGGGGTTCCTGCAGGACTTCAGGGAATGGTTTTCTCTCTTGCCAATGTCTGTATCCAATCTGGAATCAACAGTTTTGGAGCTGGCGGGATCGCGGGTTCTGCGGTGGAATTAAATTATGAGTATTTTGCTTATTATCTGGTCAATGCCTTTGCTCAGACGGTGGTTACATTTACCGGACAGAATTATGGTGCGAAGGATGAGGGACGTTGTAAGAAGATTTTTCGTCTTGGAATGTTGTGCAGTGTGATCTCTTGTGGAATCCTTAGTACGATCTTTGTTGTATTCCGTACGTTCTTTATTGGATTATTTACAAGTGATCCATCTGTCTATCATTATGCTCAGCTTCGTTTTTTGATCGTTCTGACATTCGAGTGTCTGACAAGTTCTTATGAGATCAGTGGTGGCTGTCTGCGTGGATTTGGACGTTCCATGACTCCTGCGATCCTAACAGTGTTTGGATCTTGTGTATTACGTTTGATCTGGCTTGCAACGGTCTGTAACTGGTTCCATGATTATAAGCTTTTGATGGCGATCTATCCGATCTCTTGGGTGTTGACTGGAACGATGGTTCTGGTGGCTTATTTTAGGACACGTAAGAAGCTGTTTTTATAATTTGATGATGTAATTAAAATGTCTGTTATACCTATTTGTTTCATAATAGATCTAACAGACATTTTTCTTTGCTATTTTATTGTATAGTATCTCTGCTGCTTACTTCTTGGTTTCTCTGGCATCGTTAATTGTAATCTTCCTTCTTTCAACAATGGCTGAATCCATTGTTTCATAATGTAGTTCCATGTTTTTAATTTCAGAAATTTCTTGATGTCATCCCTGCTTCTTGGCGTTTTGCAATACTCCAAAATGCTCTCTTCTTCTGATCTCATCTCTGATCCTTGCATCTTCTGTTCATTATATAAGATAACTACAAATTCATTTCTCCGATTCTCAAATACTGGTTCTGGCAAAGAGTATTTCTTCATCTCTCTTCGTATCGTCGGAATTCCTGAATAACGATTTTCTGCTTTTGTCATACTCTCTGCCATAACTGCTAATACTGGATTCCTAAGATCTGGTTTGGCGATTCCTAATTGATCCACTGTCATTCTTCCATATAAATTTCCAGGGCTGTGAATTTCCAAACGATCTGAGAAAAAATCGATCTGTATTGGAGTCCCTTCGGTATGCACGCTGTAATCTCTATGGATCACTGCATTTAAAATTGCTTCCCTGACTGCATTCATTGGATATTCTGTACGGTCCTTTCTGAGTCCAGTTGCGGGATCAATGATTGTTTTAACTTTCATATTTCGTTTGCAAAATAATAATGCGCTTTCTACCATTTCTGAAATCGTTCCTTCAATCCGCTTATTATCAATAAAACGTTCCCCTGCTGATCCAAGATCTCCTATTTCAGTCCCTGATACGGTAATGGCTGTGATTGCTAACTGTGGATAAATTCCTTGTGGATAAATTCCAAAATTCATAATTGCTGCAAGTGTCGGTATTCCACCCTTAGTAATTCCAAGCAATTCGTATATTTGATTTTCATCTAATTTAGAAAATTGTGGGCGTTCTAATTTCTTATCTAACACATACATATCTAGTTTGTCTTTATCTAAAAAAGAGATATCTCCTTTGTCAGCCACTCTTTCATCATCATGAACATGCTTTCTCCACGCATCATAACTATAGATTTCATAATCAGTCATTCCAATATCCGCATCTCCAACACGAATATACGATCCTCGAACTTTTCCTGCTCCTTTATAATAGCAAGGACGTTCTGTCAGATCAATGGATGGTATTTCTGCAGAAACGATCCAGACACCTTCATATTCTGCAAATGTAAAAACTGCACGAACTGGAGGTTCCATCTGGTTGCATTGCTCTGTTACCTTCTTCTGCAAGTCCTGCAGATCATAAACTCCCACTGCTTTAAAATCTTGTTTTTCATCCAAACCAAAGATCAAAATTCCACCTGTATCTTGATTTGAAAAACTTGATAGTGTATCATACAATCTCTTCGGGCAATCTATATGTGCAGCTTTTACTTCTATTTTTTGTTCTTCTGCTTGTTGTTCTTGAATTGATCGTGCTAATTCTTTCAATTCTTCTACTAACATAACATTTTCTCCTTTCTTTTTTTAGTTTAACGTTCTTATCATTTGTTATGTTAATATTAACATATTTATGTTATTTATTCAATATTTTCGTTATTTGCACAATTCCTTCTGTTATTTTTAATATTTAATACACAAAAACCGAACAATTTACGTAAATCGAAATCATATTTACGTAAATTGTTCGGTTTTATTTCACATATTTACTTCCTATTCATCTTCCTGCAATGCATACGCTCTTTCTTCAATCGATTTCTTCTTTGTTTCTTCATAGTTCTTTAACTCTTTGATCGCCTGTCCTGACATTGCATACAGGATGAAGATATTAAAGATCGTCATTAACCCAATTCCGACATCTCCTAAATCCCATACGAATGTATAGGTCTGGATCCCTCCGATAAATAACATCACAAGTGCTAATACTTTATAGGCTGTCTGCCATCCCCATTTGTCACCGAACAGGTAGGCGACGTTGGATCTTGCATAGAATAAGATTCCAAGGAATGTCGAGAAGCTGAACATCCAGAGGATCACTGCGATAAATACAACTCCGAATCCTCCTAAATGGTAGTTCATTGCTGTCTGTAACAAGTTCATACCGGTTAATCCATTGGTCAGATTCTGTGGTGCTAATAACATCAACATTGCCGTACAGCTGCAGATCACGATCGTGTCGATAAAGACTCCTAATGCCTGTACCAATCCCATCTGTGCTGGGCGTTCACAGTCTGCTGCTGCGGCTGCACATGGTGCGGATCCTGATCCTGCTTCGTTGGAGAATAATCCTCGTTTCACTCCGTTCATAAGAACTGCTCCAAATCCTCCGGCTGCGACCTGACGGATTCCAAAGGCTTCTTTGAAGATTCTTGCAAAAACCCCTGGAATGCTTGGCAGATTCGTGAGGATCACAAAAATTGTAATCCCGAAGTAAATGACTGCCATGATCGGTACCACGATATCTAATACTTTGACCGTTGCATTCTTCCTTAGTACGATCACTGCTGCCACAATAACAAGCACGATCGTTGTATAAAGTGTTGGAATATGGAAGGCATTGTGGAATGATTCTGCCACGGAATTACTTACCACCTGACTGATCCCACACCAGCAGATCAATCCTGAAATCGCAAATAAGACAGCGATCAGTGTGTGTTTTTTCTTCTTTCCTTGTCTCTCTTCCATAAAGTGGTGAATATAATAGGCTGGTCCTCCTCGATATCCACCATACAGGGTGTCTTTTTCTTTATGTAACTGTGCAAGAGTTGCTTCGATAAAGGCTGTCGATGATCCAAGCAATGCTGTGATCCACATCCAGAATACGGCCCCTGCTCCACCTGCGGATATTGCTGCGACAACTCCTGTCAGATTCCCCATTCCGACACGTGTTGCTGTTGATACGATCAAGGTCTGTAAAGAAGAAAGACTGCTTTTTTCATCTTTTCCATTCTTATTGTTTGCTGTTAGTGCTTTGACCATATCAGGGAACAGACGGATTGGTAAAAATTTTGTTTTGATCGTAAAAACGATACCTGCTGGAAGCAGCAATATAATGAGCAGCGAAAGTCCCAGACTTCCACCTCCTGGTAACGGAACATGAATCCATTCTCCCCATAAAAACTGATATATATTTTCTATTAGCTGAACAATCATTGACTTGCCTTTCCTTTCATTGTTTTTTCCAAAAAAGAAGGCATGCAGTTTTATTCTGTTATGCATGCCTTCTTTTTATTATATAAAATTTTCTGATAAATGTCAAAAAATTTACTTCGTATACCTGCTTATCAGTGCAAGGATCAGGAAACATACTACCTCGAGCAGTACGATCGTTCCTCCTGGCTTAAGACCTACATAATAAGACAGTGTTAATCCGATCACTGTTGTGACCAATGCTGTGATCACACCGATGATCATGACTGCTTTGTAGCTTCGTCCTACCTGCATTCCGCATGCGATCGGGATTACAAGCATGGATGAGACGATCAGTGTTCCAACCGTTCTTGATGCGATCGATACCGTCAATGCGGTCAATAAAGTAAAGATAAAATTGATCGTCTTGACAGGTACACCGCTGATCCTTGCTGCATTTTCATCAAATCCGATATAGAATAGTTCTTTATATAGAAGCAATACACAGAGCAATACTAACACACTGATCACACATACGATCTTCAGTTCGTCTTTGCTGATGGATATGATACTTCCAAACAAGAAACTGTTAAAGTTCGTTCCGTTTTTTACGAATCCGGATAGGATACCGGCAAGTCCGATCCCTGTTGACATAATGATCGATATCGCCATCTCAGAATATCTTGGGATCTTTCTTCGGATCGCTTCAACTCCCAGGGCTGCAAACAGACAGATCCCCATTGCTCCTAAGATTGGATTGATCCCTAATAACAAGCCCAGAGCAACACCTGCCAGGGATGCATGAGAGAGTGCATCTCCGATCATGGACATTCTCTTTAAGACGATCGTGATTCCGATCAATGGTGCGATCACGGCCAGTAAGATTCCTGTAATAAATGCACGCTGCATAAATCCGTATTGTAACATCTCGATCATTCTTCCACGATCCTCCCTTCATCCATTCTTAAAATACGATCACATCCTTTACATTCCTGCAGTCTTCCGTGTGTGATCATAAAAATGGTCGTATTATATTTTGTATTGATCTCATAGAGCATATCATACAAGATCTTTGTTGATCTTGCATCTACTCCCGTTGTTGGTTCATCTAAGATCAGAAGTTTCGGATCTCCGATCATTGCTCTTGCGATCATCACTCGCTGCTGCTGTCCACCAGATAATTCTCCGATCCGTCTCTTAAGGAATTCTTCCATTCCAAAATCCCTTAGTGTCTCTTTGATCTTATTCTTATGTTTTTTATGTGGCAGATGAAACAAGCCAAGTTCCTGATAAAGTCCTGTGATCATGATCTCTTCTACCGTTGCTGGGAAGCTCTGGTTCTTACTGATCCCATTCTGTGACACGTAACCGATCCGTTTCTTTAATCTTGGATCGTTATTCATCAGGATGATCTCTCCTTCATCTGGTTTCATTTCACCTAAGATCAGACGCATAAGTGTACTTTTTCCGCTTCCATTTTCACCAGTCAGAACAACATATTCGCCTTCATGGATCGTCAGATTGATCTCTTCTAAGACTTCCGTATCACTGTATCCGAATTTTACATGATTTAATTGTATCATCTGTTTTGTGTTTGATTCACTCATTCGCTTAATGCCTCTTTGATCGCAGCGAGATTTTGTTTCATTACGGAAAAATAATCTTCTCCTGCTTTGATTTTTTTGTTACTTAGTCCTTCCAGGGGGTTTAACATCTTTGCATTGGCTCCGGTCTCTTTTGCAATGGTTTTCGCTACTTTCGGACTTACCAGTTCTTCAAAAAAGATTGTTTTTACCTGATGTTCTTTTGCAAAGCGGATCACTTCGCTCATCTGTTTGGGATCTGGTTCATCATCTGCGGATAATCCTTCGATCCCCATCTGTTCTAACCCATATGCGTGACATAGATAGCCAAACGCTTCATGTGCCACAACAAGTTCTTTCTTTGTAAGTTTGGATGTTTCTTCCTTATATAATGTATCTAATTCGTCACATTCTTTTGCGTATCTCTTATAATTCGCTTCGTAATAATCTTTATTCTCTGCATCCACTTTGATCAATGCTTTCTTGATCTTGTTCATCTCATACTTTGCATTCTGTGGATCTAACCAGACATGGGGATCATTCTCACTGTTGTGTTCGTGATCGTGTTCATGTGCATCCTGATCTTTTAGTAACTTGATCCCTTTGGATGCTTCAACGCTTGTAAGTTCTTCCGTATCAAGGCTTTCCAAAACGTCATCTACCCATTGTTCCATGCCGGCTCCATTGTAAATAAAGATGTCTGATTTCTCCATCTCGATCAGATCCTTCGTTGATGGTTCCCAGTCATGAGGTTCTGTTCCTGCTGGTACTAAATTGATCACTTCTACTTTGTCTCCACCGATCTTCTTTGCAAAATCATACATGGTGTAAAAACTTGTTGTAATTCTTATCTTGCCATTTGATTTCTTCTTGCTTGTATTGCCAGTACATCCTGCCATGCAAAAACTCATGGATATGATGCATACCAGGATCATCCAAATCTTTTTTCTCATTCTTCTCTACTCCAATTTCTGCGGTTTCTCTCTGGTATTTATAGCAAATCTTTCTTGGTCGTGTCAAGCGTGGTTTACGAATGATCGCTGAAAATAGACGTGCGAAATGCATTCTGTGACCATAATTCATTCCCATAGATGATCCTGTAACATCCAGTATACATCAGGGCTGCGAGCACTACGTCCACCACACTGTGTTGTTTTAAGAACATCGTCGACATGATAATTAATATCGTTAAGACAACACATGCTGTATCGGTGCTTTTCTTATATTTTCTCTGATTCTTCAAAATCGCAACGCAGCATGCCAGAGAGTTAAATACATGGATACTTGGAAGTACATTCGTCGGAGTATCCGTGTGATAGATCATCTGTACTGCTTTGATAAAAATGCTGTCTCCAGTAAGAACTGGTCTTAGATCCTGTCCATTTGGAAATACTAATGAGATGATCAAAAACAGGGTCATGCCTGTTCCAAGTGTTATGATCAGCTGATAATATTCTTTCCATTGATTCTTATTAAAAAACATAAAATAAAAAACTGTAACTGCTACAAATAAGAACCATAATAGATATGGTACGATGAAATATTCACAGAATGGTATCTGTTCATCTATCGTTGTATGTATGATGTAATGATGCACATCTCGATCTTCAATGTAGGAAAATGTGATCATATAAACTATAAAAAATACTGCGATCATACCAATATGTCCATTCTTTATGATCTCATTTAATTTTGTTCTCAATTGTGACTCCTTTCTTCAAAATCATTGCCTGTTAGAAAGTGTATACATATAGTAGTACCACGATTTTGTAGAAATTTCAAATCTTTTATCGAAATAGTTGTGGCGGGATCTTCTTAACTAGCACTCCACTTAACACTCCGATGATGATCCCTGCGATCGTTCCTGTGATCAGTAATACTGGTGCATAATAATAAATCTTTGTATTCTCCATTAAGAAAACAGCAACACTGAGCTGCCCGATATTATGCGCTACTCCGCCTCCAACGCTGATTCCAATGGGTGAGAATCCTTCGATCTTCTTTAGAAGTCCCATGATGACCAGACTTAAGATCCCTCCTGCCAGACTGTAAGCGATCGTCATTGGATTTCCAAATAAGAATCCTGCCAGTACAACTCGGATCACTGAGATCTCAAGCGTTCTTGTCCATGTTGTAAAGAATAACAAAACCATGATCACTCCATTGGCAAGTCCTAATTTCACTCCGGGAATTCCAACTGGTACCGGAATCAATACTTCTATATAGGATACAACAAGTGCCAATGTTAAAAACATCGCATCTGTCGCTAATCTTTTTGTTGACATATATTTTATTTCTCCTGTTGTTTTCTATCTCATCTGATGTTTATTGTGTTACCCCATCTAATTCCTGTTCTTTGCCATCTTCTGATTGAATCTCGATCACTACTTTATGTGGCAGACATACGATCGTTTCTCCTGATTTCTCGATTGCTTTATGGTCTGCACAGATCTGGTCTTTACAGTCTGCTTTTTTCATTGTAACTTTTCCATCTTTGATCTGCATGACGTTCGTGCCATTTTTCTCTGGAATCTGATAAATTTGATCTTTCTTGATGGATGTTTTGTACACTTCTTTTCCGTCAACTGTCACGATCACTTCTTTTCCGTCTTTTTGTGTCATCTTGATCGCTGCAAAACTGATCAGCGAAATTGCCAGTACTGCTACGATCAAGATCATATCCTTTTTCTTCATCTTTATACCCTGATTCTTCCCAGTACTTCTCCGATTGGGTCTGTAATGCACAGATCTGCCTGTTTATCTCTGCTTGTCGCATCACGATTCAGTACTGCAAGATATTTTCCTTTAAAATAATCGATCATTCCAGCGGCTGGATAGACAACCAGTGATGTTCCTCCAATGATCAGCATATCTGCCTTGGAAATGGCTCTGACTGCTCCGTTGATCGTCTGAGAATCTAAACCTTCTTCATATAATACAACATCTGGTTTGATGATTCCCCCACATTCATCACAATATGGGACTCCTTTGGCATTCACGACATAATTCACATCGAAGAACTTGCCGCATTTCTGGCAATAGTTTCTGTGAACACTGCCGTGCAGTTCAAAGACATTTTTACTTCCTGCTGCCTGATGAAGCCCGTCGATATTTTGCGTAACAATCGCAGACAGTTTTCCCGCCTGTTCCATCTCTGCAAGTTTTAAATGTGCCTTATTCGGTTTTGCATCCAAGAAGATCATCTTATTCTTATAAAAATCATAAAATTCTTCCGTATGCTGTGTATAAAATGTATGGCTTACCATAACCTCGGGTGGATATTTATAAGTCTGGTGATACAAACCATCCGTGCTTCGAAAGTCTGGAATATGACTCTCTGTTGAAACACCTGCGCCACCAAAGAATACGATATGATCACTTTCATCAATCATCTGTTGTAATTTTTCAATCTTTTCGTTATCCATGACTTTTTCCTCCTTGAAATCTAATTGATCAAAAATCATCTGCAAAGTTAGTTGCTTATAACTTATTTTTATATACTTTATCTTTTATTGTACAAGAAAAAAAGGCCTCTTGTAAAGAAGCCTTTTCATTTTTTAATCATTGCTTTGTTCTTGAATCTTACTGATCTGGTGTAAAGTCTCAAAAACTGCTGCCATATCGTCTTTAATTAGTTTTCTTTGTTGTTCATAAATACTGCGATAGTATTTTGTTCTTATTGGATCAGGTTCATAAATTTTCTTGATCTTTCTCGTTTTTTCAAATACCTGACTTGGATCTTCCAGATCTCCTACCGCATATGCTGCGATCACTGCATCTGTAAGAACTGCTCCTTGTGCATTTTCTAATGTAGCACTCTTACATCCTAACATGTCTGCTTTGATCTGATTCCAGACTTCTGAATTACTTCCACCTTCTGTGATCGTCATAAATTCAAGTGGCACGCCTGCTTTTTTATAAATATCTGTCACACTCATATAATCGTAACCGATTGCTTCTAAAACTGCACGCCACTGTACTCCCTGATCTGTGTCCATCGTCATATTCAGAAAACAGGCACTTGCATTGGATGTTTCTCCAAATCCTCCTGTTAAATATGGAAGGAACAGGACTCCTTTGGATCCGCATGGCACATTTTGTGCTTTCTCATTTAATTCATCAAAATATGCTCCATTTCCTGCTTCGTTGCATACATTATCTCGATACCAACGAAGTGCTAATCCACCGGTTCTTATGAATCCCCAATAAAAGTATGTATTTTCTAAAGTTCCGCTGTTAAAGATCAGTTCATTTTCTGGTTTGCTTAATTCTTCATTGATCCCATCGGTTGCGATACAAAACATCGCACATGTTCCTGCTACGTCGGCTGCCTGATCTGGTTTGATCACTCCGCATCCGATCATAGACTGCATCGTATCTCCGGCTCCCGCACAGATTTGGATTCCTGGTTTCAATCCGGTTTCTTTTGCAAATGTCTCTGATAATGTTCCAATGATATCCCATGGTTTTTGAATCTTTGGCATCATTTCCATTGGAATTCCAAGGATCTCTAATTGTTCTTTGGACCATTTTTTTTCTGTTACACGGTATCCTAATCCCCATCCAGACATTGTTCCCCAGTCGATAAATGCATCTTCTGCAGACAGTCCTGCAAGATTGGCCAGGATATATGGGGCATTGTGCATGAATTTTCTGCCTTTTTCTTTAAAGCCCTCACAATTGTTCATCATCCAACGTGCAAACATCGCTGGAAACATGCAGTTTGGCTGAGGATTTCCAGTCTCTTTTGCCCAGATCTCATAATGATGAGATGCTAGTTCCTCAACATCTTCTTTTGTTCTGGAATCCAGATAATTGATGTAAGGTGTGATCGCATGGCAATCCTTATCAACACCGACAATCCCGCAGATGATCCCATCTCCAAAAATAGAGCGGATGTTGTCTGGATCCAGATTCTTTTCTTTCATCTTTGTAACGCAGTTTCTGATCCCTGTAACCGTTGCATGAAGATACTGGTCTGCGTCCATTTCCACCCATCCCGGATGTGGATAATTTAAGATTGTTGCATTGGTATCCTGCACGATCAGGTTCATATCAATATCATAAACTGCTGTTTTTACACTTTGTGTTCCTGCGTCAAATCCTAAATAATATTGTTCCATACTAACTTCCTACTTTAATTTCTGATTCTTTTTATGCTTCTACTTCTTTGATCAGCTGTACCATTTCGATTGCAGATAATGCACAGTCATATCCTTTGTTTCCTGCTTTTGTTCCAGCACGTTCAATCGCCTGCTCGATATTTTCTGTTGTAACAACTCCGAATAAAACTGGAATTCCTGTATTTAATGATACCTGTGCGATTCCTTTGGATACTTCGTTACATACATAATCATAATGGCTTGTTGCTCCACGGATCACTGTTCCAAGACAGATCACTGCATCGTATTTTTTGCTTTTTGCCATCTTGTCTGCGATCAGTGGAATCTCAAAAGCTCCTGGTACCCATGCGATATCGATATCTTCCTCTTTCACATCATGTCTTTTCAATCCGTCTAAAGCTCCGGATACTAATTTGGATACGATAAATTCATTAAATCTGGCTGCTACGATTCCTACTTTTAATCCGCTTGCTACTAATTTACCTTCTAATACTCTCATTTTAATTACTCCTTTTTCTTCGTTAATTTCGTTAATCTTAAGGTCCCTGGGACCTTAATTTTTTTAATTTTTCTGTTAATTTAAACTTCGTATGTTGTCATGTGTCCCATTTTCTTTTGCTTTGTCTGCATATAATATTTATCAAATGGATTGATTGGCATCTGGATTGGTACTCGTTCTACGATCTCGAGTCCATATTCATTTAATCCGTCAATTTTGGTTGGATTGTTTGTCATCAGTCGTAGTTTTTTGATTCCTAAATCCTGTAAGATCATGGCTCCTGCACTGTAATCTCGTTCATCATCTTTAAATCCAAGAGCTAAATTGGCCTCAACTGTATCCATTCCCTGTTCCTGTAATACATAAGCTTTCAGTTTATTGATCAATCCGATTCCTCGTCCTTCTTGACGCATATATAAGAAAACCCCTCGTCCTTCTTTCTCGATCTGACGCATTGCACGGCTTCGCTGTTCTCCACAATCACAGCGTAGAGATCCAAAAGTATCCCCGGTCAGGCACTCAGAATGCACACGGCATAAAACTGGTTCTCCGTCTGCGATATCTCCTTTGACCAGTGCTACATGATGTTCCCCACTTCTCTGGTCTACATACCCATGTGCCTCAAATGTTCCATATTTTGTTGGAAGCTGTGCGATTACTTCGCATACTACATCGCTCATCTTGTCTTTTCCCTCCTCGTTTTTATTAAAATCCAGCATTTCTTAACATTTCCATTGTTAAGGTGCTGTTTGTATGTTTGTCATTTGTTTCCTGCTGATCAAAATGCAGCAGTTTATCTATATATTTCCCAACCATGTCATTCTCCAGATTGATCTTATCTCCTGGTTTTTTATATCCAAAATTGGTATTTTTTATGGTATGTGGGATCATGGATACGGAAATGGTATCATCGCTTAACTTAGCGATCGTCAGGCTGATTCCATCGAGTGCGATCGATCCTTTTTCAATACAGTATTTCATGATATTTTCTGGGGCTTTGATCGTAAACCATACAGCATTATCATCTTGTTTTACACTAACAAGTTCCCCTGTATCGTCCACATGGCCTGCTACCATATGACCTCCGAACCTTCCATTGGCTGCCATCGCTCGCTCTAAGTTGACGACAGATCCCTTTTTTAAACTTCCAAGACTGCTTCGGTTGAATGTCTCATTCATCACGTCTGCCTGAAATGTATTGCCGCTAATGTGAGTCGCTGTCAGGCAGACCCCATTAACTGCTACACTGTCTCCCAATTTAAGATCTTCAAAAATAACATTTGCTTTGATCGTAAGGACTGCTGCTTTGCTTCCTCGCTTCAGGGATATGACTGTTCCTAATTCTTCTACGATTCCGGTAAACATGATCTCACCTTCCCTTCCAGTAATATGTCATTTCCAAGTGGTGTTGCCTTTAATTCATCAAATACCAAAGCTTCTTGGATCCTTTCGATCCCTTTGCCTTCTACAGGTGTTTTGGCATTTTCTCCTCCAAATAATTTTGGAGCAATATAGGCGTAAACTTTGTGAACACAGTCGTTTTTGATCAAGGATTCATTCAAGATTCCACCACCCTCAACTAAAACACTGTCAATTTCCATATTTCTTAACTGTTTTAAAACTTCTTTGACATTGACCTTTCCATCTTGCTCTGACGTTTTTAAGATCTTGCATCCTTTTTGTTCTAATTTTGCTATTTTTTCTTGATCCTTACTTATGGTAGCGATGATCGTTGGAATTTCTCTGGCTGTTTTTACGATATTTGATCCTTCCGAAATCCTTAAGTTTGAATCACATATCACACGAATTGGATCATTCCCATGTTCGATTCGTGCATTTAACATCGGATCATCTGCTAAAACCGTACCGATCCCCGCCATGATCGCTGCATACTGATGTCGTAATGTATGTACATGTCTTCTGGCTTCTTCTCCTGTGATCCACTTAGATTCACCAGTTGCCGTTGCAATCTTTCCATCCAATGTCATTGCGTATTTTAGTGCTATATATGGAATATCATTCTGAATATAATGAAAAAATATATCGTTTAACTGTCTGCACTCTTCTTCAAGAATTCCTGTCTCAGCTTCTATTCCATGATCATTCAGGATCTTGATCCCGCCCCCTGCTACTTTCGGATTGGGATCTAAATTCCCGACATATACTTTCTTGATCCCTGCTTCGATCAATGCTTCCGTACATGGTGGTGTTTTTCCATAATGGCAGCATGGCTCCAATGTTACATAAATCTCAGCTCCCTCAGGATCTTCTATGCAGTTTTTTAAGGCATTTCGCTCTGCATGTAATCCGCCGATCTTCTCATGATATCCTTCCCCAATAATCCTTTGATCTTTTACAATCACTGCTCCGACTAAAGGATTTGGATTGGTATATCCACAGCCTTTCTTGGCAAGTTCGATCGCACGCCGCATATATTCTTCTTTCAAATATTTTTCTCCCTTCCCTTCAGGTTCTTTGATTTTGGGAGGTTGGATTTTGATTGGTATTGAAATCGGAAATATAAAAAGGAGCTCCTGATCTTTGTTCTAATTCTTCAGGAACTCCTTTTTGATATCTTGATATTTCTTTTTGAAATAAAAAAATCCTGGAATTATAAAAATCCCAGGACATGATGATCAATATCACTTCTTAAATCTTCTTCCATCCAGACTGTACTGTCGGCCTTGGAATCTCACCAAGTCATGCCATATAAGGCTCGCGGGCTATAACCGCCGGTAGGGACTTGCACCCTGCCCTGAAGACGTTATGTAATTTATTTATAGAATAGCACTCGCTAACTGTTGTGTCAAGTGAATTTTCTATCACTTCAGCATAGCATTTTTTACATTCTCTTTCGCATAAATACTACAAGTAAAGCAAAAATCACAACTGCAGCTGCTCCGATCGCAATCCCTGTTGTGTGTTTTTTCTTTGTTTCTTTCTGCTCTTTTTTCTTTTTTTCTTCTTTTTGTTGTTTCTGTTCTTTTGTTTCTGTTGTCACTTTGGTCGTTGTTGTTTCTGTTGTTCCTTGTGTTGTTGATTCTTTTGCAGATGTTGTACTGTTGTTTGTCTGTTCTGTAGATGAATTTTCTTGTTTTGTTATACTATTTTTATTGGTAGTTTTAAATTGTTTATCTTTTTTTGTTTCTGTCTTCACCGTTGAATTTTTCTTTTCTTCTATGTCATTTTTCTGGTTCTTTCCCATATATGCATCTGCTTCTGGAACATCAATCTTTCCATCCATATAATCCTGATATGCCTGTTCTGCCCCTGCTCTTGTTGGTGGATAACCATGCGAAGACAGCCATGATTTCGCCTGCTGCTTTTCTTCATCTGTATATGCATAAGTCGCCACCGGACGGCTTGTGATCATTACTGCTCCCAGAATCAGCATTAAAACTAATAATAACCTTTTCATTTGATACTCCCTCTTTCATTTTGAAACTGTTTGATTAATCTTGTATATTATAGCATAATTTAGTAAGAATTCTATAGATTATTCGTTTTTATACAATCCTGATTTGAAGTGGTGGTGTTGGTCATGTATGAGTCAGAAAGAAGATAAGAAGAACTATTTATAAGGATCCAAGGTGACACTCCGCATTTTTGAAAGCGTTTTTTACAAATCGCCGATCCGCGCCTGTTCCTTTGATAACTTCCTGGCTGCGAGCCAAAATGCCCGCAGCTACGGTCAGACAATCAACCACAGGGCGCTGCGAATTTGTAAAAAACGCATTCAAAAAGTGCTCATGTTGTCACCTTGGATCCTTATAAATAGTTCTTCTTATCTTCTTTCTGACTCATACAACAAAACACTATTCAAACCTCTACGCAATGTGTATATTTTACTGTATTGGCGATAATAGTATCTGTCTGCCACTGTCAAAATAAAAAACGATAATGTTTAGCATACATCCACCCACTTAAGTTTTTCAATCTTGTAATTGTCCACACTTTAGACTTCTGGTATATGATAAAAAATAAAGAAGCAACCGACAGCGCAGCATTGGAATTTTGCCATATTTTGAATAAATTCGCAGCCCAATTGGACGAATGTCTGAGCTTCAAAGGCTTTTGTCTGAAACAAAGCTTCAGAGCGAGTTTTCGTAGGAAATTGGGCGGATCAGCGATTTGTTCAAAATATGAGCAAAATTTCACCGCTGCACTGTCGGTTGCTTCTTTATTTTTTATCATATACTCAAAATCTACAGTTGGCCAACTACAACTTAAAACTTCTCTACTTCATCCAAGTATATACAATTTGGAATCCCACCATCTTTCACTTTCTGGATCAGTTCTTCTTGATCCATCCACATAACCTCTTCGACTTCTTCTTTCTGTAGTTTAAGTTTTGTAATATCCACTGTTTCTTCATACATATAAACTGTGCTGATCTCATGATTCTTAAATTCTCTTCCGTAGAAGTTTCCATTCATGCTTCCTTCATGCATACATACTTTTTTAAGTTGTTCTGATTCTGCTTTGATCCCTAGTTCTTCTTCTAGTTCTCTTAATGCGGTTTCTAATGGTTCATCGCCTGCACTGATATGACCTGCGGATGAGATGTCGTAGCAGCCTGGGAAGGAGTCTTTTTGTTTGCTTCGTTTTTGGAGTAACAGATCATACCCTTTTTCTGTTTTTCTTCTGATCCAGATATGAACGGTTCCATGTATGTCTCCATCTTCATGGACTAAGGATCGTTCTTTGATCCTGCCTGTTTTGTTTCCATTTTCATCTAGAATGTCAAAGAATTCTAAAGGTTTTCCATCGAGTACAGCTGCTGTTAAATCTCCTTCTTCATATACTAATTTTAAAGAAAAAAATGGGATTCTTTCTTGCATATAGCGTAAAAATAAACGGTCACCTTCCCATAGATCAAGATCTAGTATCTTTTCTTTTTCTACCCATTCAAGAACTCCTTCGTCACATTCTTTGATCTTTCCCTTAAATTCTTCAATATGGTATAAACACATATATTCCCATGCTTCTTTATCAGTTCCCATGTCGGATAAAAATGTGACGATTCCACAAAACCGGTATTTTGTTGGTGTCAGACCTGTTTCTTCCATGACTTCACGGAACATGCAATCTTCTGGACTTTCTCCATGTTCAAAATGTCCGCCGACTCCGATCCATTTATCTTTGTTGATGTCGTGTTCTTTTTTGATACGATGCAGCATCAAGTATTTGTTATCTTTTTCTATATAACATAATGTTGTCATTCCCATTTTTATTTTTTCTCCTTGTGTATATCGTAATGTAAATATTTTTAAAAAGATGTTATATCGCAAAATTTCTCAAAATATGTCTAAAAATCATAAATTCATCATTTTTTAGACACATTTCTTTCACATTTTCTGCGTATACTAAAAGCATAGCAAGTAACAAACATACTTAGCTAAAACTTTTTTTCATACTTTTTCATAATGCCGGAGACTCTCCTCGTTTCCGGTTTTCCTCATTTTATAAGTTTTTTTACTCTTTTTCTTACTTGTTCCCATTCTATTATTGTTAAATATTGCGGTTTTTGTATTTGTAATAATTTATCTATTGATAATTTCAATTTTTTCTGAGCTTCATATGCTGCCTCGAATAATGTTTTTCCTTCCCACGTCTGGGATAATAACATTTCTTCTTCATCAAATGCATGGTCGTGATCCATCAGTGGATACATTTTTTGCAGTTTATTTTCATCAATATCAAAATAAAATCCCCAATTACCAACGTGACGATCACCGTTATTTAAAATATAATCTGCAATCTGCATTTCATAGTAAGCCTTCGAATCCCTTTTCTTTGCTTCTTTGTATTCATCTTCATAATCCTGATTCGCACAATATACCGCAAATTCTTCGAATGGAATAATTCCTTGTTTCTTATTTGTGAGCAGTTTTGACCTTACGATCACTTCCCCTGCATCTTCTATTTTTTGAATTCGTTCTTTTGATAAATAGTCTTTTAGATGCTCTGCTTTTTCATATTGCACATGCTGAATCCCCAGAACGTCTAAAATCTCGCTTGCTGGCAGCTCTTTTTTTCCAACTTTATATAAATAAATTCCATCATCCTCTCTGATCCAGCATTTTGCTGACACTCCCTGTGCCGTCAATTCCGGTGTGTGGAATTTATCTTTGGATAACCGATGAGTTTTCCCTGTCAATGCAGTATCTGCATAAAACGGATCCATATCATGATCATAAAGATTATCTTTGTCCCATGCTGTATCTTCTTCTCTTTCTTTTACCCAATAACAATCGGACAAATTCATGCCATGGCAGATTCTTGCGATCGTCAATGGATTCTGTGGAATCCCTGCGTTATTTAAAATTGTTTTTGCATTTGTTCTTCCGATGGACAGTGGTCTGATCGCCAGCCAGTTAAAGAAAAAATCTTCGTAGGTAAGGTCTTTTTTTTGCAACGAAAATGGAAGTAATTTTTCTTCATAGATCGTGATACTTCCATCCTTGTTGGTTTCTAATACTTTCATATCTTTCATCATTAAGATCATCTGTCATCCCTCCTTTTTCATTCATTATAACAAAAAGTATTTATTTCTACACTAAAAAAAGAGGGTCTCCCCTCTTCAGACTGTAGACAAAGTCCCGGTATTTGCCGGGACTTTTACTATGAGCACTGCTTTTCTGGTATAATACAATTATCAGAAAGGCGGTGTTTTTTATGATGACGAAAAATGCAGACAAGAAACGA